>Ga0315287_10000043_pt1 | contig 117590 bp, 91 predicted proteins | sample YL17G11_0_MG_FD_205037 | JGI IMG/M metagenome (GOLD analysis project Ga0315287, IMG submission 205037) | Sediment microbial communities from Yellowstone Lake, YNP, Wyoming, USA - YL17G11_0 | ecosystem: Environmental > Aquatic > Freshwater > Lake > Sediment | place: USA: Wyoming | collected... | reverse complement strand
TAAATCCAAATAAAACACATAACCAAAAGGAAAAACCGCCAAAATCCTTAATAATCGAGGCTGACCGCTCCCCGGACCGGCAACCGGGCCTTTCCAAAACCCGGCCCCAAATTTGACATTTTTGTAGATGTCGATCAATCAAACCTAAGCCCCGGTCACCATTTCCTTTTTGACTACGCCCGTCACGGTCCTGTCACAGGGCCACCCCCCTCTGTCACGGCCCGTCACGCCCCCGTCACAGTGCGTCACGCTTTGGGCATACCCCGTCACGCTCCCGTCACGGTCTATCAATTCCCGGTCACGATGCGTCACGTTTTTAGCATTTCCGGTCACGGATAGTCACGTTCCAGTCACGGCAGTCACCCTCCGGTCATGGTGGGCCTATACCCAGTCATGGCCAGAGCACGGAGTGACCATGGCCAGCCACACTCCTGGCCGGAATTGATGTTTGAGCGAGGAAACTCCATGATATAGACAGTTTCGGCAATTTTTTAAAAATTCCTCAACCCACCCCTATTCATGCTCCATTTACTCAGTCAGCCAGTATCGGCCATTTTGAGCCGGGGAAAACAGATTCACTCAAGGTACTTTTCATAAAATCTGCCATTTTTTGCCCCCTGCCCCCAAGGAACCATCAAAAAAGTAAACAAGGTCTTACCCCTCACCGACATCCCCCAAAACCATTGATATAAAATACTAAACCTACCTTTCCCGAATCCGCTCTTAAAGCCTCAAAAATTTTTTTTCACATCCCCTTTCGCAGATCATATCATTCTTTCACCCATGCTCCCCCCCTTTGTTTACTTTTTTGATGATTGACAAACGTTTTTTTTCTGATTACAATTAAAGGTAAGTTAAGGATAAGGAGGTAGACATGCTTGAAAATAATGACTTGACACCAAATAAAGGAAGTCGCAAGTTCAAGATCGGATTGTGTTTATCAGGGGGAGGGTTCAGGGCGGCACTCTTTCACCTGGGCGCTCTGCGCAGGTTACACGAGCTTGGGATTCTAAAAAACTTAGATACCATCAGTAGTGTCTCTGGCGGCAGTATTTTAGCTGCTTTCCTGGCTGACCGAATGGTGAAAACAAAAAGAAATTCCCTTGAATTTTCGGACTGGGATAAAGAGGTATCGATTCCATTTCGTAATTTCGTCTCGAAAGATCTACGGACAGTTCCATTTTTAGCTCATCTCTTATGGAATTGGCTTGTTCCGAAATTCAGAGTAAGATGCTTGGAGAACCGCTATAAAAAAAGGCTAACTGGCCTACTATTAGAGCAACTCCCGGATCACCCTTCATTCATCCTATGCGCCACGGATATTACTTTCGGGGTTAATTGGGAGTTTAGTAAAAAACAAGTGGGCGATTACCATGTAGGGTATAGTCAGGATGCTTCGGGTTGGCCCCTGGCCCGTGCCGTTGCTGCTTCATCAAGTTTTCCACCCATATTCGGTCCGATGAGACCTCCGGTTAAAACGAAAGATTTTGAAGGTGGAGATTACAGGGGGAAAGACCGGGAAAAATTACTTTCCCGACTCGAATTGAGCGATGGGGGTGTTTACGATAATATGGGCCTTGAACCGGTATGGAGAGATCACCAGTGCATTCTGGTCTCAAACTGCGGAGCGCCTTTCGATTTCAAAGTCTCGAAAAACTATTTCTGGCGGCTTCTTCGTTATACCAGTGTAATTACAAACCAAACGGTTGCTCTTCGCAAACGTTTCTTTCATGCAGGTTTCACAGAGAAATGGCATGATGGGGCATATTGGTCGATCAATACTTCCGTAGACGAGGAGAAAAAACCAGGAGCACAATTTGAAGGTTACTCGAAGGAGTTGGTCGATAAGGTGTTATCCAATGTGCGCACTGACCTGGATGCCTTTTCTGAGGCAGAGATGAGTGTCCTGGAAAATCATGGATATTTTGCGGCTGATGCCGGTATAAAAAAGCGTCTGGTGGGTTCCGAGTGGCTCGGTAATCCTATTCCAAAATTAAAACCCCCCCATGAAGATTGGACAGATGAAGAAAAAGTCAAAAAGGCAATGAAATCAAGCCACCAGCGTATCTCTTTAAACCGTCTACTAAGGCGTAAGCGATAAATGGGTTCCATCTCTCAAAAGGGTTTCCAGAAGTTTTCCCCAAAAACTTTTGACAAAACTAGAATGTAATTAAGGAGTGCTCGAATGACACTGAAGACCGATAATGATTTGAGACAAAGGCCGGTTATTTTCCTGGTCTTTGCTGGCAATTTGCCTTCCCTGGCAGATGAGTACAATAAAATCTGGGCAGCTTTGAAGGAGGCCGAAAAAAACGGGTGGTGCGAAGTAATCGAAAGGGCTTATGCTTCCATCGCCACGATTTTTGATGTGTTTCAGGATTTCAGGTACCAAAACCGGATCGCTGTCTTTCATTTTGCCGGTCATGCCGATAGTTGGGGACTTGTACTTCAGGATGGAGCGGCTCATCATGAAGGATTGGTCCCATTCCTGGCCGGGCGAAAAGGGTTGAGTGTTATATTTTTAAACGGTTGTTCTACCGCGCAGCAGGCCCGGGGACTCACCAATGCCGGGGTTCCCGCGGTCATCGGTACCGATTCGGATATTGCAGATAAAGTAGCGGCTGATCTTGCCATTCGTTTTTACAAAGGTATGGCGGAGGGGTGGCCTTTGGGCGAAGCCTGGAAAGATGCGGAAAATTTCATAAAAACCAATAAAGAGAATTACCCTGATGATTACCGGCGTGTCCATTGGGAAGGGAAAAGAGAAAGAGAGGGCGATTTCCCCTGGGAATTGTACCATGATGACAAAAGACCGGAAATACTAAAATGGAAACTTTCCACCGGCGATACCCTGCAGGTCCTGCGGGAGGGTTCTCTGAAATATTTTAAGGCGCTGCGCAGTGACACTGGCAGATTTCGGTATCTGAAAATTTCCGATATACTTTTACCCAGTACAGAGAGCCGATGGCTGGATAGCAGCGCCCAAGTCGATCAAACCCCTGGCGGCATGCTTACACGTGAGGTTTTACCGTTCCTGTGGAAGAGGAAAGTCACGCATGCTGTAATTGTGGGCGACGGCGGCATGGGCAAAACCGTTTCGCTGATCCACTGGTGGGAAAAACTACTGGAACCGGTAGAATGCAGCCAGGAGGTTACCATTCCCGTGTATATTGCTTTGAATGAGTTTAACCAGGTCTCAGAAGAAAAAAGGGAAGGATTTATCCTGAAAATGATAAGAAAGCAATATGGACAGGATAAAGTCCGTCCGGATCAAATCGAAGCGATGATGAAAGCTCCGGTGCAAGAGGGAGATGAGTTAATACCTTCCCTGGTGTTATTGCTCGATGGTTTTAATGAAATTACTGTAGAGAAGAAACAATTGCTGCTCGAATTGAATCGACTGGCGGAGCAGTGCCCGGGAATCCAGTTGGTAATCACCAGCCGGTATGATATGCGGGGGAACTTCAACTGGGGCCATTGGAACCTGGTCAAGCTCCAGGAACTGGATGAGGATAAAGTGGTTGCATATTTGCAGGGCAAGGACTTGGCAGTGCCGAAACAAGAACGTTTATGGAAGTTACTGCACAATCCCATGATGCTGACCCTATACGCAGCTTCCTGCGAGGTGCAAGAAAACCACAAAGATTCCCCTTACTGCTGTTTCAAGGATACCGTGGATACGCCCGGGGAATTGTTATGGAACTTTATGGAAGCCCAGGTGGCCAAACTTCCGGAACGGCTGGGTCTGGAAGAGGGGAAAATCGTTTTCTATAAATTCTTACTGAAGTTTATCTTGCCTGCATTGGCCTTTGAAATGGAAAAGGCAGGACAGTTTGAATTTAGCAAAGAAAAAATGGGTAATGAAATCGATAAATATTGTAAACGGTCTTATGATAAAATCTTTTTTTCTGTTTTCACAGAGTATAAAAAAAATATCAAGGATTTAAAACTTGGAGAATGCGCGAACTTTGACGATGAAATCGGTCGCAGCGAGTCCATTATAAACATAATAGCAAATGAATTATCTATGATGGTGGAAGCTGAGCAGAGACTGGGTTTCAGACACCAGGATTTCCGGGATTTTTTTGCTGCTGTGCATATGTTCAACGAGGTGGAAATAAGTTTGAAAAAGAATGAGATACCCGGGGTATTGAAAGAACGTCAACTGGATTATTTTGTGCGCCGGTTTATGGGAGAAATCGAAGGTGAGCACCGCATAAAGCCTTACCTGGTGAAAGAAGAAGGCTGGCGGATCAATATCGATAAAGAAAAACGGTTACACCGGGTACTGAATTTATGCCGGGGAAAATTTGGGGAAGAGGTAGGTTATACGGTATGGAACATCGTAACCATTTGGAAAGAGGTGCGGGGGGAGTTGACAGAGGCAGATTTATCCTGTCTGGATTTATCGGGAATACCCTTCAATGGGATTCGATGCAGCCGTTTTTATGATAAAGGAGACGACCTTGACTATCGTTATTTACCTGCAGTCTTCAATGGCTCGCGGATGCATGAAAAAGACCTTCTGCCACAGGGGAATTCTTGGAGAGTAACCAGCGCGGTGTACAGTCCAGATGGAGAAAGAATCCTTTCCGCTTCCGGGGATAACACCATCAAAGAATGGGACCCAATCACCGGTGAATGCCTTAAAGCCTTCAATGGCCATTCATTAGGAGTAAACAGTATAATATACAATGCCAATGGAAAAAGAATCCTATCAGCATCTTCTGATAAAACAATCAAAGAGTGGGACGTGAATACACAGGAATGTTTGCAGACTTTCGTCGGACATGAAGATTATGTAAATAGTGCGATATATAGTCGGGATGAGGAAAGAATTCTATCTGCATCCAGGGATGGGAAAATCAAAGAATGGGATGTGAAAACACGTAAATGTTTGAAAAACTTCATTGGGCATAAAGGTTATGTAAATAGTGCGATGTACAGTCATAATGAGGAAAGAATTCTATCTGCATATAGTGATGGGATCAAAGAATGGGACACAGGAACACGCAAATGTTTGAGAACCTTGGCCAAGCATGAGAACTGGGTAACCAGCGCAGTGTACAGCAAAGATGGGAGAAAAATTGTTTCCGCTTCTTACGATAAAAAGATTATAGTTTGGGACGCAGAAACCGGAGAATGCTTGAAGACTTTGCCAGGGCATACTGAAGTAGTAAAAAGAGCATTGTTCTGTGATAATGGGGGAAAAATTTTATCCGTTTCTAAGGATATGACAATCAAAGAGTGGGATACTATTACCGGCACATGCCTTAAAACTTTTATCGGACATTCGAAAGTAGTAAGGAGCGCAGTTTACAGCCCGGATGAGAAGAGAATACTTTCCGCTTCTGAGGATAAAAAAATCAAAGAATGGGACGTGGAAACTGGCCAATGCTTGAAAACCTTGACCGGGCGTTCGAGAATAGTAAGGTGTGCTGTTTATAGCCCAGATGGAAAAAAAATCCTATCCGCTGCCAAAGATAATACCATCAAAGAATGGGACATTGAAAGTGGGAAATGTATGAAAATATTTACCGGGCATTCGGATACGGTATTAAAAGCGGTGTACACACTGGATGGAAAAAAAATCCTATCCATTTCGGCCGATCTAACCATTAGAGAGTGGGACGCAGGAACTGGCGAATATCTCAATACACTGGTCGACAACACATCATATATTTCCAGCGCGGGTTACAGCACCGACCGGAAAAAAATTCTATCTGATCTGGTTGATAGAACTCTCAAAGACTGGGACGTGATAACCCGTAAACGCCTAATGACTTATGATGAAGGTGCCCCCAGCATCCCCAAACTTCGAAATTACAACTCGATAGAACTAGGAAGTGACAATACCAAAATTATTGTCCGGGGCGAATCCAACAAGATTAAAAAAGAATTACCCAATGTCCCGGGTCTACTCATCCAGGGGTGTTCTTTTAAAAACCTGGAAAAGGGCAGTCAATGGACGGAGGAAGGATTGAAAATTTTGAAGCAGTACAATGCACAGATATAAAATTATAAATTACAAAATACATACAAAATGGATTGGAAGTATGTAGGGAGGTTATAAAAATGAGTAAAAATTTGTATGCCCTTTTAATAGGGATAAACGATTATCCCGAGAATGTCGGGAAATTGAACGGCTGCATCAACGATGTGAATCATATGCATGATTATTTGAAAGACCATTTCAACTCCGGCTTGCTGATCGAGTCGCTGAAAAACAGCGACGCCACCCGGGACAATATTATTAAACTGTCCAGGGAACACCTGGGCAAAGCCGGGGAAAATGATGCAGTCCTCTTCTATTACAGCGGCCACGGCTCCCGGGAAATGTCGGCTCCCGGGTTCAAAGAATTCTACCCTGATAGCATGGATGAAACCATAGTCTGCTTTGATAGCCGACTCCCTGGAGGTTTCGACCTGGCAGATAAAGAATTGGCCGCTTTATTGGCGGAAATCGCCCAAAAGAATCCCCATATCGCCGTTATACTGGACTGCTGCCATTCCGGCTCCGGGACCCGGGCCGCCGATGATTTCAATTTAGCCGCAGTAAAAAAAATTCCTACCTGGAACCCCAATACGCCAAGACCCCTGGAAACTTACTTCGGCGGCTATAAAGATATGACCGCCCTTCGCATCCCAGCAAGCAAACATATCCTGATGGCAGCCTGCGACAAAACACAAAAAGCCTGGGAAACCAATGACCGCAGCGGTGTTTTTACCGACACCTTATTGGAAGTACTGGAAAAATCCGGCGGAAATATCAGCTATGCGGATTTGTTTCTCATGTGCCGCTCAGCCGTTTTAAAACGCGCCCAAAACCAAACCCCCCAATTCGAACCCTATCTTCAATTCCAACCTTATAGCAAATTCCTGCAAGGCGACCTCCTGGCCTCCACTGCCAGGTATCATGTTTTTTTTGAAGAAGGTAAAGAAGGTGAAGAAGGTAAATGGAAAATCAACGCCGGCGCCCTTCACGGCCTACCCACCGATACTGAAAAAAATATTGAAATCGCCCTGTATCCTTTCAGCGACCAGGGGGATGAAGGTGATATTGTCGACTATACCCGGGTCCTTAAAGTCGGGGCACAAAAAAGTACCCTGGATTTAAAAGCCGAGAATAAGGATTCCCAGTACAAAGCCGAAATCATTGGCCTGCCGGTCCCCCCCATGCCGGTATTACAGGAAGGAGATGAAACGGAAATAAAACGGGTCAGAGAGGCCCTGAACCGGGATGAATCTCTGAATTTCAATTTCCCGGCAGAACCCGGTCTATTTAAATATAGCCTATCCGCCCAGTCCGGCCGCTACTTAATCAAAAACAGGGAAGCAGGCTTAATCATTCAAGGGGCGGAAGATGACCCGGAGGAATGCATTCAATATATATTCTCTATCCTGCAACAGATCCAACAGTGGGAAAGAAGGTTGACCCTGCAAAATCATAATACCTCCTTCGATACCGGGCTGGTGGAATTTAGGTTATTCGAAATACTGGAAAATGGCGAACTCCATGAATACGAAAACGATGAAATTAACCTCGACTATGTTAAACAGGATGATTCCTGGAAAAAAATAAAAGTAAAACTGCGCATCCGCAATCGGACAGGACAAGAACTTCATTTCGCCCTGTGCTATTTTTCCGAAGACTACGGGATTCATATCTTCAAGAATGAGTCGGTACCGCCGGGAGAAGCTTGGGTGACCCTGTGGGGGGAACTTGAGAAAGAATATCTCGACTTAGCGGAGGAAGCAGACGAAGGAACCGATATCTTTAAACTGCTGGTCAGCACTGAAAAAGTAGATGATTTTTTATTGGAACAAGATGACCTGGAAATAGGCAAAATCAAAAAGTGCGAAAGAGGAGGCCCTACCCGGCGGGCCTTGCGTGATCACATAAAAATCACCGATGATTGGTTTACCAAAACCATAACCGTTAAAACAATTCGACAGTTGACCCATGCGGGTGAGGAAGATGTACGCCTGGCCGGTGGGCAAATTATCATAAAAGGGCACCCCTCCTTGAAGGCGAACCTGTGTTTAACCGGGAGTCCAACCCACACCCGCAGCCTGGAACACGATACCATAGATAAAGTTCTCAGCAGAGAAGGCTTTACGGCGCTGCGCTTCGCTTCCACCCGCGGGAAAGGTACCCGGGCGGAAGGTGCCGGGATTTTGGAACTCAGCGATATCTCCCATGCGGAGACTTTAAAGGAAAATCCCCTGGAAATCCTTCTGGATACTCCTTTAAAGGAGCATGAATATCTCCTCCCCTTGACCTTTGACGGCGATCACTTCTTGATGGTGGGAGACCCGGTTCTCGATGAGAACCGGCGCGTTACCCTGCACATCCGTCATATCCCGGAAATAATAGACGTAAAACGCCGCAGCCTGGGGAAAGCCTTGAAATTGTGCTTTTATAAGTTGATCTTGGAGCCGGAAAATATTAATAAACTCTGCTGGGTGGAATATAAAGACGGTGGAGAAATCGTTAGACACGAAGACGGGCTAAAAGAAAAGGTGACCGCTGCCGAAAATATTATCCTGGTCATCCACGGTATCATCGGGGACACCAAGAACATGGCCATAGGATTGAAAACCGCAATGGAAGATACAGAAAGGAGCATCGCCGCCCATTATGACCTGGTTTTATCCTTTGATTATGAGAATCTCAACACCCCGATCCAGGAGACCGCCCGGCTGCTGAAAGAAGAACTCCGGGAAGCCGGGATACATGAGGAACAGAGCAAAAAAATAACCATCCTGGCCCATTCGATGGGAGGTTTGGTATCGCGGTGGTTGATCGAGAAAGAAGAGGGCAACAAAATTGTCAAGCACTTGATAATGGCCGGGACCCCGAATAATGGCTCTGTTTTCGGGGATATCGTCGGTTACGGGAAGCTGGCCGTGACCGCCCTAAACCTTGCCCTAAATTCCGCCAAGCACCTGTCCCCCTGGGCCACTGTCTTTTGGTTTGCCGTGAAGCAATCCAAAGCCCTTTTCGTAACCCTGGCCCAAATGAAAGACGGCTCGGAATTTTTCCTGGAACTGGAAACCGCCGGGGACCCCGGCGTAAAATACACGATCCTGGCCGGGGACATAACCGAATATGAAGTACCTGAGAAGGGTTTTCTTGGCCGGTTGATAGAGAAGATTGAAACCGGGATCGGGAAGCTGGCCTACGGCAGGGAGCCGAACGATATAGCCGTGAGTGTGGAAAGCATTAAAAAGGTAGACGACAAGCGCAGCCCTGGGCCGGAGAAAATCGATTTGGTCTGCCATCATCTCAATTATTTCGTCTCTGAGGCCGGTTTGAACGCTTTGAGAAAAACCCTGATTCCATAGTAAAAAATGGAGGTCTTTATTATGCCGAGATATTTTTGTTTTTTTTTCTTGCAATTAACCTGGATTCGGAGTAGAGTTTAACCATGAAACCTGTTATTGTGTTGGCATTTTCCAATGACCAGGATGATTGCCTGCCTATGATTAAGCGGGAAAGGATAAATATCTTCAAAACCTTGCAAGACCATCACGACAAAGGTTATGTCCAGGTCCATAAAGAGGAGAGCACTAGTTTAGAGGATTTGTTCTGGTTGTTCAACCGCTATCGAGACCGGATCGTCTTATTCCATTACGGCGGACATGCAGGCAGTACTTGTTTGAAGTTGGAAAGCAGCGACGGGGAACCGCAAACAGCCTATGCCGTAGGATTAGCACAATTAATGGGGCAGCAAAAACAATTGCAATTGGTTTTTCTCAATGGCTGCGCCACATTAAAGCAAGTGGAATCGCTGCTGTCTGCTGGCGTCGGCGCGATTATCGCCACAGCGGTTCCTATCGAGGATGCGATGGCCACGGAATTTGCCGAACAATTTTATGAGGCCCTGGCCGGTCAGTCCACGATTCAAAAAGCCTTCGAGGCTGCCAAAGCCTTTATCACCACGAGATACTGCCCGGTAAAAGAAATAAACCGTTATCCTTATAGACGCGCCAACTGGGAAGGAAAAGAGAAGACGGTAAACGGTGAAATCCCCTGGGGATTGTACCATGATGAAAATAGACCGGAGATACTGGAATGGAAGCTTCCCACTTCCAACCTGGATTCCGTTATTATACGCGGCGGTGATATTTCCTCTACTGCCGGCGTGCAGGTAAATACCCGCCTGATAGAAACCCTGTTCAATGAAATTACCCGGTATGGTGTACCCAAGCCCGAGAAAATAGATTTACGCGCTATACGCCAGGCGGTCATCGACAGTTATCCCGCACCTGTGGGAGAACAACTGCGAGTGTTGTTCCAGGGCAGTACCGTCGATATAACCAGGTTAAAGCAATTGGTCATTACCTATAATACCGTGATCCAATTGCTCTGCTTCACCCTGTTATCTCAACTATGGGACGAAAGGGTTAAAAAACCGGCACTGGCGATCCATAAAGATTATTTAGTAGAAATCAACAACTTCTTTACCCTGGGCCTCGGAAGTTACCTGGCCTATGATTATTTCAAACTCATTGAAGCCATTGCCGGGATTTTCGAGGAAAATAAAATCGATTGCTTTATCGCGGAATTCAACACTGTAAAAGAGAGCTTCCGGGCGAAAGATGAATTTTATAAGGCATACCAGTTTATGGAAGAGATGAAACAGGAATTGCAGGATGATCATGTAAATGCCAATGAAATCCAAAACTTTTGTGTCCAGGCGGAAGAGCACCTGGGAACTATACTCAAGAAGCTTGCTTTTCTTGTCCGTTATAAACTCACATCCATCAAAAGGATAGAGGTCATTAAGCGTCGACATAGAAAAGCGGCGTTCAGCCATAACAAAGTCATTCTAGATAGAGTCACTGCCGGCCTGGAAGACGAAGCCGGTGCGTATAAAATTTATACGGAAAACAACGCCGTGATTTTACTGGAAAATGTGCAGGATGTAGCCGGGTATCTTAACCTTTCCCCTTTTATAATCGATGAAAATGCCCTCACCGGGAATAAATGTTCAAAACTCTTTTTCTACAGTCATCAAGAAATGGTGCAGGGCAAACCGTGTTATCATTATAAATTCAGCGACAACCCCGGGGAAAAATTACTGGTGTCGGATTCAAAATATCCGCAGGTGAAAGAGCAATTCGATGACTTTAAGGAGAATTTTTTTAAATGAAAACCATAGTATCGCCATTTAAATTTTTAGACGCCTACGAGAAAAAAGATAAAGAGATTTTTTTCGGCAGGGAAACAGATATCGAATTATTATATGAAACCGCTTTTAAAACCAACCTGATGTTGGTATATGGGCAATCCGGCACGGGGAAAACCAGTCTTATCCAATGCGGGCTGGCCAACCGCTTCCGGGAAAGCGATTGGTTCGATATCTACATCCGCAGGCGGGACAATATCGTTATTTCTCTTCAAAAAGAAATAAGGGGAAAAGCATTAACTCCTATCGAAGAAAACTCATCGATCCAGAAAGGCATCCAATCCCTTTACCTTGATTTTCTCAAACCCGTCTATTTAATTTTCGACCAGTTCGAGGAGTTATTTATCCTGGGCACAAGGGAAGAGCAGCAGGAGTTTTTTGAGACTATTGCACATTTGCTCAAAGCCACTGGTACGGGCAGTCAAAAAGCCGTTTCAAGCAAAATAATATTTGTCATGCGGGAAGAATATATTGCCCGGCTCTATGATTTTGAGAAAATGGTTCCTGGACTTTTCGACCACCGTATCCGGGTGGAACAAATGCATCCGTTAAAAGTGGGAGAGGTTATCCGAGGAACTGTCCAGGCTTTTGACATAAAACTTGATGAGCCAGAAGAAACAATAAAAGGAATCATCGATAACAACCGGGATTCAAAAGGCACCATCCAGTTACCTTATTTGCAGGTTTATTTGGACCGGTTGTACAAAGAAGCGGAAGCAGAAGCTATAAAACCTCTCACTTCTATAGGAGATAAACCCGCCGTTGTATTCAGCCCAGGTTTGGTAAAAAGGGTCGGCAAAATCAGCGATGTGATGGCGTTTTTTTTAGATGAGCAGACAGGAAAGGTGCGGTTAAGCTTAAAAGAGAAATACCCGGATACGCCGGAGGAATTTACCTGGCAACTGCTCAACAGTTTTGTTACGGAGGAAGGGACGAATTTACCCCTGGACAAAGAACATATCTATTCGCAGTTTCCTGGGCGAGAAAAAATAATCGATTCTTGCCTGGACGACCTGGAAAAGGTTCGTATCTTGCGCCTTTCCGATAGAGAAAAGACCTATGAAATCGCGCATGATGCACTGGCCCGCAGGATCGACGAGAAAAGGAGCCTGGAAGAAAAAACATTACTAAAACTGAAAAAACTGGTAAAAGACCGGTTCGCAGCGTATAGAGACACCGCAGTGTTCCTGGCCAAGAGAGAACTAAACTTTATTGAGCCTTATGAGGAAGAGTTGAAATTAGATAAGGAAGAAATTAACTTTATAGCTAAAAGCAGAAAAAAAATCTCAAGCCGGAGAAAGCAATTCTTTTTCATCACTGCCAGCATAATTATTATATTAATATTTGCCTCCTTCGCGATTTTGAAGTGGCAAGTCGCTGAAGAAAAAACCAAGGAAGCTAATGCTAACCGTCTGACTACTCTATCTGGAGCCAAAGTCAATGAAGACCCCACTGTTGCGTTACGTCTTGCGGAGCAAGCATGGTGGCTATTAAATAAGAACAAAACTGTCACAAAATTTCTTTATGATGTTTACGTTAGAAATAATTTCTATAGAACAATAGCAAAAGATGCGGGGAAAATTCGTTCTGTGGCTTTTTCCCCAAATGGGCAATATATTCTCTCCGGCTCCGAGGATAGGACTGCCCGTTTATGGGACCTGCATGGGAAACTGGTAAAGGAGTTCAAAGGTCATAAAGGTTCTATTAATTCTGTAGCCTTTTCCTCAGATGGACAATATATCATCACCGGCTCATGGGATCATACAGCCCGTTTATGGGATCTGAAGGGAAATCAGTGCAAAGAATTCAATCCAAAAATTTCTGTTTTAAGTGTGGCTTTTTCACCAGATGGGGGGAATATTCTCACTGGTTTGTGGAATAACACAGCCCGTTTATGGGACCTGAAAGGGAACACGTTACAGGAATTCAAAGGTCATAAAGATTCTATTAATTCAGTGGCCTTCCCCCCGGATGGAGAAACGTTTCTCACCGGTTCCAGGGATAACACCGCCCGTTTATGGGACCTTAAAGGGAACACGTTACAGGAATTCAAAGGTCATAAAGATTCTATTAATTCGGTGGCCTTTTCCCCGGATGGGAAAACCATTCTTACGGGTTCTTCCGATAAGACCGCTATGTTATGGGGCCTGAACGGGAAAACAATGCAAGTCTACATAGGGCATAAAGATGCTGTCACTTCTGTGACATTTTCCCCGGATGGGCAATATATTCTCACTGGTTCAAAGGATAAGATTGTTTGTTTATGGGATGCGCAGGGGAATATGATACAAGAGTTCAGAGGACATAAAGATTCTGTTAATTCCGTAGACTTTTCTCCAAATGGGCATTTTATCATCACCGGCTCAGCAGATGAAACTGCCTGTTTATGGGACAGAAAGGAAAGTCTAGTACGGGAGTTCTCTGGACATAAAGATAATGTAACTTCAGTGGCTTTTTCCCCCGATAGTAAAACGATTCTCACCGGTTCCTGGGATAATACCGCCCGTTTATGGGACCTGAAAGGGAACACGTTACAGGAATTCAAAGGTCATACAAATTCTATTAATTCAGTGGCCTTCCCCCCCGATAGTAAAACGATTCTCACCGGTTCCTGGGATAATACCGCCCGTTTATGGGACCTGAAAGGGAACACGTTACAGGAATTCAAAGGTCATACAGATTCTATTAATTCAGTGGCCTTCCCCCCGGATGGAGAAACGTTTCTCACCGGTTCCAGGGATAACACCGCCCGTTTATGGGACCTTAAAGGGAACACGTTACAGGAATTCAAAGGTCATAAAGATTCTATTAATTCGGTGGCCTTTCCCCCGGATGGGAAAACCATTCTTACGGGTTCTTCCGATAAGACCGCTATGTTATGGGGCCTGAACGGGAACACGTTACAGGAATTCAAAGGTCATACAGGTTCTATTAATTCAGTGGCCTTTTCTCCGGATGGTAAAAGTATTCTCAGCGGTTCCGCGGATAAAACCGCCCGTTTATGGGACCTTAAAGGGAACATGTTACAGAAGTTCGAGCATAAAGGAGGAATCACTTCCGTGGCTTTGTCTCCTTATGGAAAGAGCATTTTCACGGGGGGGTGGGATGCCACCGCCTGCTTATGGGACTTGCAGGGTAATTTGATTTGGGAATTTAGAAAGGATTTATTTTCAGTTCTAACAGTAGCCATTTCCTCGGATGGGAAATATGTTCTCACTGGGTCAAAGGATTCCGTCGCACGTTTATGGAGGGTTCCTCATTTGTCATTAGAAAAATCATTGGAAAATTTCTTGAAAAAGGGAAACCTGGAACCCTTAACCCCTGAACAAAGAAAAGAATATGGGATTAAAGATTAATTCATTTTTAACTGGAAACAAATCTAATGTAAGCCCTCAGTTGTCCAGCAGCTTCTTTTTTTTTGATGTAGATCGGCGTCATTTTTTACTCAGATATGGCGCATATTCCTGGGGAAGAAGCTTGGCTGGATAAGCCTGGTGTGACGGGATTTAAAAGCCTGGGGGTAAATGCTATCAACCGGTCTTGGTGCGGAGGTGGGATAGGGCCTCGGATACTTCCCGGCCCCTGGCCTCGATAGCATCCAGGATTTGCCCCGGCGTGCGCTCGTCCACTTCAACCTTTCGATGGGGATTGACGGCTTTGAGGTCATAACCGCGGGCCTCGATCTCGGCCCGTGTCACCGTCCAACTGTGCTCGCTGTCGGCGCGTTCGGGCAATAGGCGGAAAAACTCCTCGAAATGCGCCGCGGTCAACGGCGTTTTCTTGCCCACCTTGATATCGGAGAGATCATAATACCAGGTTCTCTCTGTCTGTTTCCCGCGGGTGAAAAAGAGCAAATTGGTCTTGACACCGGCCCCGGCATTGACAAAGGCTCCGCCCGGCAGACTGACAATGGCCCACAGGTCGCAGTCGTCTAAAAGTTTGCGTTTGGTCTGCACAAATGCCGTCTCGTTAGTACGGAAGAGCACACCCTCATCGAGTACGATGCCGCAGCGCCCACTGGACTTAAGCGAATCGATCACATGCTGGAGAAAGAGCACCTGGGTGGCCCCGGTCTTGTAGGCAAAGCGGGTCTTGGCCTCTTTGCCTTCCTTGCCGCCAAAAGGGGGGTTGGTCAGTACCACATCGAAAAGTGCCGGTGCATCCTGGAAGAGGCCGCCGTAAATCTCATTACCGGTCAGTGTGTTGCCGTGCCATAGCCGCGGTTCATCGATGCCGTGTAGCACCAGGTTGGCCAGGGCAATGGGGTAAGCGATATTATCCTTTTCCCGGCCATAAAGACTGCGGCGGCTGAGCATGTCCAGTTGATCGGCGGTAGCTGTGCGCCCCAGTTTCTCGTGCATGTGCTTGAACGATTCGATTAAAAAACCGCCGGTGCCGCAACCGGGATCATAGACTGTCTCCCCGGGCCGGGGATCGATGGTTTTTACCATGATGCGGATGACTTCACGGGGGGTGAAAAACTGGCCGCCGTCGTTGCCCCTTTCTCCCATCTTAAGAAGCAGACCCTCATAGACCTGGGAAAGGGGGAATACATGGGTGGAATCGATGGATTCATCGGTGATCTCGTGCACCTTGTCCAGTACGTCGAGCAGGTTGCGCTCGGTATCGATGCGTACCCGTTCGACGCCGGAGAGGATTTCACTGATGACCTTTTGGCGCGGGGAAGCATTGGGCCGCTCACGCAAGGCACGCAGGTAAGGCAGAAGCTCGCCGTTGACAAAACCGAAGAAGGCGCCCAGCGAACCGTTTTGCAACTCAGCCCGCTTCCAACCTTTGACTTTTCCACCATTACCGGAGGCCGCCCAATCCTGCCAGCGAAATGGGGATTCCAGGGAAGGGGTGAATCCCGCACCGACTGCTTCGGCTTCTTGTGCTTCCCTGGTTTCCCGTTCGTCCAGGATACGCAAAAAAAGCATCCAGGTCAATTCGGGTACGTATTGCAGCGCACCGGCGCAGTTGGAGCGGCGCATGATGTCGCAGATGGATTTGACGGCGGTATTGACCGATCCCTGGGTGCCCAGCCGCTTGCCGTTGGTGCCATTGTTATTGCTTCTGGCCATAAAATACTCCTTATTCCCCGTCCAATTTGCCGGTGAGGAACATGACTATATTTCTCCGTTGAATGCCCGGTTTAGCAGGGAGGCCGGTAATGCCTCAATCTCTTGTAACTGCGCCTCAATTGTTGAGACAAGTTTACGGATTCCATAAAGCTCTTGAGCAAATTGGATTTGAGTTGCCCAGTCTGGTATCCTGATCATACCTGTTGCCAACCTTCGAAAAAGCATACGTTCTCTTACCGCACCCCTGGCTAATGAGCGAATAAAATTCTCTCCATAAGGCGAGCGAAGCCAATAATAAAACCATCGGTGATGGAGAATACCTGTCCGGGTCTTGATTACGACATAGTCTGGGCTGGTAATTCCGATAGTGTCACCCTCGTCCACAAAAGCAATCGAGCCGATAAGAATACGCATCGGGTTATAAAAGATTGTGCCTTCATCGACGATTTTATACCGCTCCGGTTTCTTCCCAACGGGTTCTTTTGCCGGTGCAATACCATTTCTTGTAGCACCAAAAACGGGTAACTTAGCCCAGGAGTTGCCTACTCCTTCTGAAACCTCAATTAAACACTCCTGCATTCGTATTTCTGTCGTTTTGCCATTCTTCAAGGACTCGCTCAGATATACAAATGATAAGGCATTTGCATCATGTAGTTGACTCCGGGCTGCGGTCCGCGCCCGGTCCACTGCCGCCATTTGATCATTCAATATGGCGGCGATCCGCTTTTGCTCGGCCAGCGGCGGCAGGGGGATTTCCAGGTACATTAACTCATTCATACTTGCACGAGGCATCCGTGAACCGGTCTTTTCCTGCATCGCTGATCCAACAGTCTCAGATCGTCGTAGTATCCAACAAAGATAGGCTCTATTTACTCCATCAGCAGGCAGAAGAGGTATTATTTCAGTGGTGCATCGACCACGAAAAGTTGGTAAGGCAACTTTATTCAGATATGGACGCAATTTCCCATAGAGAACATGCTTGTTGTCGAACTCAAAGGTAGTACTTATTCCTTCATCTTCCATCGGCATTGATGGCTCTTTGAGTATTCGACCTGTATTCGCCTCAATGTGCTCAAGACTCAGATATGGTAAACTATCAGCGAGCTCAGATTTTGTATGAACGATTTTTCGGTATTGTTCGCAAACCTCACCCAGCTTAACCCAGCGCCAGCCGGGGGGAAGTTCCCGCTTTTTTTCCTGATGCAAGGCTGGATCGGTATTCCAGGTCATGCGGCAAACATCCTTGTTTTGGTCTCCATGAGCACATCCGCCGGTCTGCCCCATGTCGTCAGTGCCGGGAGGCCCCCGGCACGAACCACCTCCGGCGTCTGGAAAATGGTCGGGTTCTCCAGCCCATCGGTCCCGGCACGGGCAAATTGACCGGCTATGGCCCGGATCACCCTGGCTGTTTCCGGCGGCATTCCCCCCAGCCAATCCGCATGTTTGTATGTAAAAGCAGCGGCGCGATCCAGCCGTGTCCGGGGCGACATGCCGTAACCGAGCTCGGCCAGCACATCGTACAGGTCAAAGGCGAGCATCTCCTCCAGGTCGCGCACCAACAAAGCAGAACGGCCGGCATCGGGCAAATGCGCCAAGAGATTGTGGCGTTGGGGCGGGACCACCCACACAGCCCGGAATTGCTCCAGCGTCGGCGCCTCGGCCACCAACCGCTCGGCCAGGTACTCTTTATATTCCTCTACGGTCACCGGTAGGGCCTGGCCGTCTTTGTCGATCACGATATAACGCCCGGCATCTGTAACCCGCACCTCGAAACCTTCTACCCGGACGATGCGCTCTGCCGGTATCAGCGGCTCTTTACCCGGTTTCTTCTCCGCCGCTGGACGGTGGGAAGAGATAAATTCCTCACCAAACAGTCGCGTAGCATCGGTGTAATCATAGACACAAAACATCAGTTTGCCGTCGGGCGGATAGAGACGCATACCCCGACCGATCATCTGGTAGAAAGCGATGGGCGAACGGACATATTTGAAAAAAACGATATTTTTCACACAGGGTACATCCACACCCGTGGTCAATAAATCCACGGTAGTGGCAATAAAATAACGGCGGGAAGCTCCCCGCAAGTCGGATAGGTAGGCACTACCACCGGATGCAGCGGTACATTTGAAGGCGTAAGGCTCGGCGCGCCGCCTGTCCTGACCGGCGCACCAATCGGCATAGAGGTTGTTCATAACGGCGGCTACCGCATCGGCATGGCTATCGCGGGCGCAGAAGATAATGGTTTTCTGCTCCGGTCCGCCGGTGGCGATCAATTGTTCAAAAAGACTACCGCACATGGCGCCCACCCGTTCGGGCATGAGTAGACGTTCTTCCAGGCTTTCCGCATTGTAATGCTCCCGGGTCTGGGATATGAGGATGGGTTGCCCGGTTTGGGCATCGGTAAGCCTTTTCCCGGCCAGGTCGTCACGGGCCACACCGCTTTCGCGCTCGTTGATGGCCTTGTTATCATGAAACAGGTCGAAACGGCGTATCTCGCAGGCGGCCAGATACCCATCATCGATACCCTGGGCCATATCGTACTCGTAAACCGGTTCGCCAAACCAGCGGAGGTTATCGGCGGTGATCTGGAGATCGCCATAAGCTCCAGGGGAATTTATACTCTTATCGCTCAGCCGCCTGGGAGTAGCCGTTAATCCAACCTGCACCGCTTCAGGATTGCGGGTCAACACCAGCGACCACTTGCCCCAGGCCGAACGGTGGCATTCATCGATAATGATGTGGCTAAAATAGTTTTTCGGGTAATGGGTCAACAGGAAATTGGCATCGGCCTCGTCGCTGTCGATATCGAGCGTCTGGTAGGTGGCAACCAAAATGCGGGCATTCAACTGCGGGTTTTTGCCGGATACGGCGGCGGCATCGTTGCCAAAAACATTAAAGAAAGCTCCTGACCCCTGGTTGCGCAGCTCATCGCGGTCGCACAGGAATAAGGCCCGGCGGAGTTGACCGGCATCGGCAATCCGTTTGAGCAGGTAAACAGCAATAAACGTTTTACCGGAACCGGTGGCCAGGGACAGCAAACAACGCTTCTCACCGATAGCCAGTTTTTCCAGCACCGCGCGTATGGCGGCATCCTGGTAATAACGGCGGGTAGCCTCCCCGCCGGGATAACGCACCAGGAGCGGGCGGGCGCAAGCAGCATCCAGTTTAAAGCCCATGCCTTTCTCGTAACGCAGGCGCAGGTCCAAAGGACCGGGGAATTCCGACATGGGGCGCGGCGCTGAAGTTAGACCGGTAAATCGGTCATATTCCACATATAGATGACCATTGCTGGAGAAAACAAATGGCACATTAAGCTTCTTGCAAACAGCATAGAGTTTGGCCTGCTCCATCCCGTGGGTAGGCGGCAGATGATCGGCTTTGGCCTCGATCAGGGCCACGGCCACCGGCTGACTCTCACGGTTAACTTTAATGCGCAGGACATAATCCACCCGCCCCCTGGGGCGACGGCTGGGGCCGGTATCACCGATCTCTATGGCACCGGCTGTCTCCTCCCGGCGGATCAGGTCTTCTGTCCACCCCCGCCGGTGAATGGCCGGATCGATGAGCCGGGTCCTGGTTTCAGATTCGTTCATGGGCATCAGTCATTACCTTTGTCTATTAGCATACTCCCGATATTTTTTTAAGCTTCATAGGGGGATTGTAATCATTAGCCCGCAAATTGTCAAGACAAAGATAGGGTAAAAACCCGGCTTTCAGTCATTTTAATCCGGTTGTGGCGAATATCCGGCCGGGGGATCATCTGTTTGGGCTGGGTATCCTGGTCCCGTTTCGGACAAAAAGTCAACTGTGCCAGTGATGTGCTTCCCGGTGCTGGAAACCCCGGGCCAGGCCAACATCCGTAATCTTTAACCGGACACAATTAATTATGTAAACAAAATAATATTTATTACGTATTTTGGGTAATGATTGCAGATTCGATGCACTTTACCCCGTCCGGTTTCGCCCTTTCGATCTGCTCCTTTACCCTGTCCCGGCTATCTCCTTTTTTTCCAGAAAATTGCCTTGAAAAATCCTCCGGGTTGTGGTATAGTGGGCATGGCCAAAAGCCAGAGGATTTAAATGTTAACAAGAAGCCAATATTTACCAGGAGGAATCATGGGTCTCTATAAGAGAGGTTCAACCTGGTGGATGTGCTTTTTTGTGGAAAAGAAGAAGGTACGCAGATCAACAAAAACCACGAGTAAGAAGTTAGCCCAAAAAGTCTATGAAAAAGCAAAAGGAGAAGCAGTCCAGGGTAAGTTTCAGATTTCCGACAAACCGGACATGCCTTTTGATCAGTTAGTTGATGAGTGTCTTGAGAAGCACAGTAAGGTTGAAAAGAGGTCGTATAAGGACGACGTTTATCAATCCGGGAATCTCAAGAAGTACTTTAAATCAACCCCCATAGGCAAGATAACAGCCTATGACATCAAGGGATGGCGGCAATGGAGATCGGAGCATGTGACCTACAGAGGGACCAAAATCAAAATTGCTTCGCTCAATCGCGAGCTTCAATGGGTCAAGAAGATATTCAGCCTGGCGGTTGAATGGGGATGGTTGACGGAGAATCCAGCCCAAAAGATTAAGTACCTCAAGGGAGAAACGCATAGGACAAGGTTTCTCCAGAACGATGAGATCAGCCGATTGATTGAGACTTCGGTAGATTATTTGAAGCCGATCATCATCACGGCGATATCGACGGGCATGAGGTTAGGCGAGATACTTTCGCTAAGATGGAAGGATGTTGATTTTGAGCATGGGTTTCTCCGGGTTGAGAAGACGAAAAACGGCGAGTCCAGGGAAATCCCCATTAACTCCTATTTAGGCGAGACCCTTAAAGGGATGACGGAAAGCCGTAAGCTAGGAAATTACGTTTTCAGTAAAGAGACCGGAGAGAAACGGCTCTATGTAGAGGATTGTTTTAAGAGTGCCTTACGTAGGGCAGGGATTGAAGATTTCCGATTTCATGATCTTCGGCATACGGCAGCGAGTTTATATGCGAGTCGGGGATGTGATTTGATTACCCTTCAGCATCTTCTCGGTCACAAGTCGATCCAGATGACGATGAGGTATGCTCATCTATTACCTTCGTCCCATGAGAAGACGAGAAAAATCATGCAGGAATTTTGGGGCGAAGTAGGTGACACAAAATCGGACACAGGGATTTTTCGGGCTAACAAAAAAATCTCTTAAAACGTTGATCATTAAATTGTTTTCAAGCGTATCTGATTTTTCCTCCGCATGTATTTTGCGGAGACAAGGTGGTGAGGGCTAATCTCCTGGCCGCCGAATGGGGTCTATCAGCCGGCTGATTTGGCCTAAATCAAGCGGTTGAATTTGCCGGGGATTGGTGCTATGATTAGCCCGCAAAAGGAAAAAAAAATGCCGCATTGTTTCTTTGTCTCCGATCTGCACGGCCGGATAGAGCGGTATAAAAAATTATTTAACCGCATCATGCAAGAACGGCCCGCCGCACTCTTCCTGGGTGGAGATCTACTGCCTTCTCACCTATCCAGGCTAAGCTCCCTGGATGTGGCCCACCAGGATTTTATCAACGATTTTTTGGTCAGGGAGTTGCAAAAGATCAGGGGACGCCTGGGGACCGATTACCCGGCGGTATTTGTCATCCTGGGCAACGACGATGGCCGGGCGGAAGAGGCGGCCATGCTGGATGCGGCATCGAAAGGTGTGTGGACCTACTGCCACAACCGCAGTATTGCCTGGGGGGATTTTACGGTGTACGGTTATGCCTATGTTCCACCCACCCCCTTCCGCTTGAAAGACTGGGAGCGTTTCGATGTGTCGAGATACGTAGACCCCGGTTGTATTTCGCCTGAGGAGGGCATACACACCGTGCCGGTCTCCGAGTATGAAATGCGCTATACCACTATCGCCGAAGACCTGGAAAAACTGGCCGGCGCCGGTAACCTGGAAAAAGCGATTTTCCTTTTCCATTCGCCGCCTTACCGGACAAAACTCGACCGGGCGGCCCTGGACGGAAAAATGATCGATCATGTGCCGCTCGATGTCCATGTGGGCAGCATAGCGATTAAGCGTTTCATCGAGGAGCGGCAGCCTTTGATCACCCTGCATGGCCATATCCACGAATCGACCCGGTTGACCGGCTTTTTCATGGACAAAATCGACCGGACATTTTCCTTTAATGCCTCCCATGACGGGCCGGGATTGGCCCTGGTCCGCTTCGATCCGCATAGCCCCGAATCGGCCACCCTTGAATTGATCTAATGCCCATTGCCATCTCGGCCTGGCCGGGGCTTAATCGCCTTTTATTGAGCGGCCTTGGGGAGAAAAATATTTTTTTTAACTTTGGGGCTTGACAAAACCTGCAAGATGACATATAAATCTACTTTAACGCCGAAGTGGTGGAATTGGTAGACACGCAAGTTTCAGGTACTTGTGGGAGTATTCCTGTGGGGGTTCGAGTCCCCCCTTCGGCACTCTTTAACTCCCGGGTGAATGGTGGGAAAAAAAAGGCAGATAAGCGGGGTGGATAACAAGGAGGAGACGGGTTTCTCATGATCAACGGACAACGTGTGGCAGGAAGAGGAAGGATTGCCGTATTACTCTCCGGTCGGGGGTCTAACTTCGAAGCCATTTATGGGCATTCCCAAAAAACAGGGGCCAACTTTGAGATCGCTGTGGTCATCAGCGATAAAGCCGATGCCCGGGGATTGCAGCGGGCAAAAGACCTCCTCTTACCGGCTTTTTTCGTACCGGTCGACGAATTCAAAAATAAACGGGCCTACGAGAATCATATCCTGGATATCCTGGCACAATACCGGGTAGACTTGATCTGCCTGGCCGGCTATATGCGCCTGGTCGGGGGGGTGCTGCTCGGTGCCTTTAAAAACCGTATCCTCAATATTCACCCGGCCTTACTCCCCTCTTTTCCCGGTCTCGATGCCCAGCAGCAGGCCCTAAACTACGGTGTCAAGGTCAGCGGCTGCACCGTTCATTTCGTGGATGATGGCGTCGATTCCGGGCCCATTATCGGCCAGCGGGCGGTTCACGTAATGGCAGATGACAACGTGGATACGCTGGGGGCGCGGATACTAAAAGAAGAACACGGCCTCTATTCGGAGGCTATTTCCCTTTTTTTTGCCGGCCGGTTGAAAATTGCGGGCAGAAGGGTTATAATGCTATCACCATGAAAAACAAGATCGTCTGGGTGATAATCGTTACCGTGGTGGCGATCCCGCTTATCGCCGCCATTTCTTCGGAATTTTCTGCCGACAAGGGGAGACGGATCGAGATTTTTCTTAACCGCATTGCCCGGGATACACGACCGACCGTTTTCTTGCGTAAAGCGACTTTTACCGAGGATGAGTTAAACGCTTATTTCAACATCTTTTATGCCCGCAAATATGCCCCGGAAGTCAAATATATCAAGCTCAAACTGGAAAAAGAAAACCTAATCTCCGGCCTTTTCAAGGTCGAGTTGAATGAGAAAGACTACCCCAAGGTGCCGTCCCTGTTCCGCGATTTTGAGATCGAAATGGATGGCCGGCTGGAGAGCGAGAAGCTGCGGATGCGCTTTGTCTTCAAAACGATCAAGATCAACGGCACTCTGTTTTCCCCGGAAATCCTCGATGAGACATTTGGCCTGGCCCAGGGCAAGACCGACGTCAAGAAATCCATCTTCGATTGGTTCAACATGCTACCCGGCATCAAGAGAGTGGTGGTCGAGGAAAAGAAGATCACTTTTTATTATTGACCCGGCCGTTGCGCTTAACACTCCATTCTCCACTCACAGAGGTTAAAGGGGTGGGGGGCACCTACCTGGAAATGTTTAACAAGGCCGGGATTTTTACCGTGTTCGACCTGCTTTTGCGCTTCCCGGTTACTTACATCGACCTGTCCAGCCCCAGCATTAAACCCGATAGCGGATCGGAGAGACTCTATTGGGTAGAAGTCGAAAGTGTCCGCTTAAACCGCATCTTCCATAAAAAGCTCTCCATCATCAAATGCAGCGCCCGCCTGGGTGAAGAAATATTAAAGGTCACCTTATTCAACCGCACCTATCTGTTCGATTTGCTCAAAAAGAATAAGCAGGTCTTCATTTTCGGGAAAGTGGAAGAAAAGGGGGGCAGCTATGAGATCAACAATCCGCTGGTCTTTACCCAGCTTGAAAGCGCCGAAGTATTGCCCGTTTACCGGCCTATCTCCGGCCTGAAATCGGGACGGGTACGAAAGATCGTAGAGAATGTTTTTGCCGTCCTGGACGATGATTTCGATTGCCTGCCGGCCTTTATCCTGGAAAAATATGCTTTCCCACCGATAGTGGCGGCTTTACGGGCGATCCACCTGCCATCGGCGGGCGATATACAAAGGGTGGAGACCCCAAAAAAACGGTTCATCTACACCGAGTTCTTACTGTTTCAACTGGAGCTCCAGGCCATCCGCCACATCTTTCGCCGCACCCGGCGACTCCACCACTATACCATGGGCACCCGGGTGCAGGCAGCCATCAAAAATTGCCTGCCGTTTGCACTAACAGCCGATCAAATCGCTGCTTACGAGGACATCGTCCATGACTTGAAGGGAGATCTGGCCATGCAGCGATTATTGCAAGGGGATGTCGGCTCGGGTAAGACGGTGATCGCTTTCCTGGCCCTGCTAATTGCCCGGGAAAACAATTTCCAGGGCGCTTTTTTGGCACCGACCGAAATCCTGGTTAGCCAACACTACCTCAATGCCCAAAATTTTTTCAAGACAGCGCGGCTGGCATTGTTGACCGGCTCCACACCGGAGAAGACCCGCAAGGAGATCCAGGATCGATTGGCAGAAGGGCAGATCGATATCGTATTCGGCACCCATGCCCTACTCCACGAAGGGGTCACCTTCAAGAACCTCTCCCTGGTCATCATCGACGAGCAGCACCGTTTCGGTGTCTCCCAACGGGCCGCCATCTATTACAAAGGTAAAAACGTCGATCTGTTGGTAACCACCGCCACCCCCATCCCCCGCACCCTTCTCCTCTCCATGTACCATGATCTATCGGTCTCGACGATTAAGACCAAACCGGCCGGCCGGTTGCCGATCATCACCCGCATCGTCGATGCCCCCAAGAGAGACGAATTTTACCGCTGGTTAAAAGAAAAAATCATCCAGGGAGAAAAAACCTATATCATCCTGCCGTTGGTGGAAGACTCGGAATTTTTTTCTAACCTGCGCTCCCTGGAGCAGGAAGAGGCTTATTTTCAGGAGGTCTTTCCTGATATCGGCTGGGGTATGGTCTCGGGCCGAACCCCAATCCAGGTCAAGGATGCGCTGATAAAAGATTTTTCCAGCGGCCGGCTCAGGGTCCTGATCGCCACCACCGTTATCGAGGTGGGTATCGATGTGGGCGATGCCAGCCGTATCGTCATCGAGAATGCCGACCGTTACGGGCTCGCCCAATTGCATCAACTCCGGGGCAGGGTCGGCCGCGGGGAGCGGCAATCCTACTGTTACCTCATCCCCTCCGAGCAAAAGACCGAGGCCGGCCGGCAGAGAATCGAGTCTATAGCCGCTACCGACGATGGATTCAAGATTGCCGAAATGGATCTGCAGATGCGGGGGGGCGGCCTCATTACCGGCCAGGAGCAGTCGGGTTATTTCGATTTTACGATCGGGGATGTCAAGCGTGATCAAGCTATATTCCGGGCCGCCCGGCAGGATGCCGGCCGGCTTATCGGCGACCAGGCCAGCCGGGGGGCTTATCTCGACCAGTGCTTAGAAACCATCAAGAAAAAAGCCGGCCAACTCAATTTTAGTTGAAAAAAGATGGAAAATCGATTATGCTTATACATCCGATATCTGCCCCGCGGTAGATCAAGAGAGGAAACATGCGTATTTTAACGGCCAGTCTTATTATCCTGGCGCTCGCCGGCTACTTACCGGCCGAGCTCACCTACAATTTCCAGTACACTTTCCAGGGCCACACCAGTGGCTCCCTGCTATTGGTCATTCATTACCGGGTCTATTATGAATCCTTTGCCTCGGTCGATTTTACCGCCCAACCGGCAGAAAACGGCCGCTACCGGTTCTTCTTTAAAGATATCGAAAGAACCGGGTACATGATGAGGACTTCCGGCTTTACCGGTCGGGCCTTCGTCGTCCTGGCCTCCGATTACGACCTCGACAAGGCCTCCTTAGTCGGCCAGGAGAAACTCCGCGATTTCGAGCGCCAGGCGCCCGAATATGACCGGTTGGTCAGGAAGAAAAAGGTTTTCCAGTTTCGTATCTTTTCCCGCGATAAAGAATCCATGCAGTTTACCCGGGAACCGAACGGTGTACACCGGGATGTTTCCGAAAATTTTATCGTCCGCTTCCGTTATTACCCGGAGCGGCTCAACATTTGTTTCAATATCTACCAAATTCTCCTGGAAACGGCCAAAATCTATAACCACCCTTTTCTCCCGGAACATGGCTCTATCTCCCGGTTAAAACCCCGGGAGCGGTGGCAGAGCCAGCCCCTCGATTACTCGTCCCACCTTAACCGCATCGGCGGCCTGGCCGCTAAGATAGTGGCCGAATATGTCACCTTCAAGCAACAGGAAGCTTTCCGCATCGATTACCGGGTAGCGGAGATGAACGGCCACTATGCGGTCATCGTCGGCCAGGCCCAGCCCCAGGTCAAGGTGTGGCGCGATTTTTTGCTTAACGATTTTACCCGTACGGTCAAGGTGCGATTGGCGGACGGCGTTACCCTGCAAGACGCCATCACGGCGCACATCAAAGATAAAAAGGGTAAAGGGCTCCAGTTCAAGACGATGCTTAAGCTCGTGGAATAGAACCGCCGCTATTTAAAATCTAAGCCAGCTTCTTGATCACTACCAGGCTGACATCATCGTTTGGGGGGGCATACTGTAACATGTCCTCTTTTAAGGTCTGGCAAATTTGCCGGGCCGACTGGTCCTTTACACTTCTCAAAGTAGTTTCAAGCCTTTCGTGGATGTACAAAGTGTCTTCCCGGTTGTGCTCGGAAAAACCATCGCTGAAGAGCAGCAGGATATCGCCCGCACCCATCAGGTTGATCTCGTTGACCGAGTACTTTGCTTTATAGCCCAGGCGGCTTAAATGACGGCTGACATCGACATCTTCTTTCGACGGCAAGGTGCCGATCGGCTGCACATGGACCATACGCTTTAGGGAAATCTCCTGCAAGTTGTTGTATTTGAAGGAGAAGACCATCGGTGCCGGGAAACCGGCATTGATGAAATGGAACCGGCCATCCGCGAAAATCTCTCCATAGACAAAGGTGATAAATTTGGTAATACTCGATGAATTATAGAAGCGGGTGTTGAGGTTCTCGAAAAGCTCGATGGTCACCTCGCCGTTTTGTTTAAGCTCATAGATAACCCCGATCAGGAATGCCTGGTGAAGCATGGCGGCCAGCATGGCATCGGTGATATTATGGCCGGATACATCGATCAACATGATCCCGGCCCGATTCTTCATGGTCTTCAATTTATCCGCCACCTCCTGGCGACCGGCTTTCATAGCCTCCTTGATCCTGGAGTCCAGGTCATAGCGTTTTTTAAAATCCACGTAGATGATGTGATCGCCCCCAATCACACTGTTGAAAGGTATCACTTCACCGGCGATGTCGATACCCTGGAGGGAAGGAATTTCACCTGGAGAGGGTTTGATGCACACGGCAATATCCTGGAAATTCTTCAATTCGTATTCAAAAAACCGCAGCTTCTCATCGACCGGTTCATCCGGCGCATTTTCAATTTTGTCCATCTTAATTTTTATCCATGCATTGTTTGTTTTTTCGTGTCATTATACACCAAAACCCCCCAGAAAAAAAGAATCTACTCGACAGAGCCTAAATCATCCGGTTGATAGACCCCTTCAAAATAAGGAAGGGGTCTACAATCGGAACGCGAGCGAGCGCAGCGTTCATCAACTTCTCCCCTTCAAAATAAGGAAGGGGTCTACAATCGGAACGCGAGCGAGCTCGTAGGGGCCAGGCGCTTCATGATTCGCTCAACCGTACGTGAATCGACCGGCCAGCGGCTCATCTCACTAAAATTTCGGACTCGCTTACGCTCAAACATCGAAATTTTGCCCCCTAAAATGGGACTCGTTCGTTTCGCCGTGCCGGAACAGGATTCACTCCCTAAGTTTCGCTCATTCATGAAGCGCCTGATGCCGTGCCCCTACACCTGGCCGGCCTGGTCGGACCTGCCGAAATAAAAGTCCGGGATAAGAAAAAGTCGGTGAGGGCAGTGAGGAAAACGGTGAGGGATAAGAAAAAGCCGGTGAGGGCAGTGAGGAAAACGGTGAGGGATAAGAAAAAGTTGGTGAGGGCAGTGAGGAAATCGGTAAGGGATAAGAAAAAGTTGGTGAGGGCAGTGAGGAAATCGGTGAGGGATAAGAAAAAGTCGGTGAGGGCAGTGAGGAAATCGGTAAGGGATAAGAAAAAGTCGGTGAGGGCAGTGAGGAAATCGGTGAGGGGTAAGAAAAAGTTGGTGAGGGCAGTGAGGAAATCGGTGAGGGATAAGAAAAAGTCGGTGAGGGCAGTGAAGAAATCGGTGAGGGGTAAGAAAAAGTCGGTGAGAGCAGTGAGGAAATCGGTTCGGTATGAAAAATCGGCGGTCCGGTTGGTGAGGAAATCGGTAAGACACAAGAAGAAGTTGGTAATGCACCCGGGAAAGATGGCCAGATGGAAAAAGAAACCGGTCAATCATGAGAAAAAGTCGGTAAGTGGGGAGAAGTAGATAGAAATGGCAGCACATGTTCTTTTTCACTTGATTGAGATTATTGTTGGTCAGCATCTGCTTGTTTGCCTGGGGCTGAATCCCGCCAATAAGCAGCGTATGCCGGGTCCTTCTGGAGTGTCTTTTGCAGACCATCCAGGGAGCCTTTTAAAATGATGTTCAATAGCACCAGGAAAAATTAATCCATTCGGACTTTGATTTTTATAGACTCCGGCCCAATGCAGGGGCTTGATTCAGAAGAATCTTGATACTGGTACTGATCCTGGGGGCTGACCTGGTTTTTACTCCTAATCGCGGATGATGGAAAAGACGGCATCACACTGGTCTTGCGGCTGCCCGTCGGTATCGAAGCTACTCACTCTCACCAGGCATAGACCGGAAAAGGTATCCGCTACTTCCCATTCATAACTGCCGTCATTGGCCGTATTGCCGATTATCTCCAGCCAGGTTCCACCATTATCTGTCGAGTATTCGATGGTCACATAAGGGATCACACCGGTGCTGGCCCAGGTAATCTCATGAATCGTCCCCTTGACCAGACTCTCGCCGCCATTGGGAGAAATCACCGTTAGAGACGGCGGCAGTACGATGGTAAATACGCTATCGCTCGCATCCGACGGCTCCCCGTCTATCTCCCTCACCCGCACCAGGCACGTCGCAGCCGGGCTGGCCGGGACGCTCCAGTCGTGTACCCCGTCATTCTCTGTAGCTGTCACAATCTCCGTCCATGTCTCCCCATTATCCAGGGAGTATTCGATATTTACACTGCCTACTTCTCGGAAACTTTCCCAGCTTATTGGATAAATCGATCCGGCCACGATGCTCTCGCCCCCAACTGGAGATATGACCTGTAAGCCCGGTGCCTGCCCGGAAGTTATGGTAAAGAGACCGTCGCTCGTGTCTGCTATTCCCTCATCGGCATCCCGTTGGACAATCCGTACCTCGCACTCTGCGGATGGGCTATCGGGTACGAGCCAGCGATAATTGCCATCGTTGCCGGTAGATGAAACCAATGCCGTCCATGAATTCCCGTTATCGGTGGAGTAGTCGATCCTGACATCGCCGATGTTCTCGCTGCCGGTCCAGGTAATATCGTGGAAAGACCCGGCCAATAAGCTTTCGCCGCCATTGGGAAAACCCACGGTAATGGATGCCGGCGGGATGATGGCAAACTTGTGATCGCTCTCGTCAAATACTCCCGGGTTCTCAATCGCTGCCACTTTGATCTTGTAACAATCGCAGGGAAAGATCATACCTCTCATCTCTTCCCCGGTTCTCATATCCCAGCACATGCCGACAATCCAGGGATAAACGCCGTCGTTGTCGGTGGTCTCCTTGATCAGGTATTCGTTGCCGGAATCGATTTTTATCAGGGTAATCTTGACATTGCCGCCCAGGTAGGAAGAATCCCAGATAATATTATGAACGGTATTTTGCTCCCACCGTTCGCCGCCGTTGGGCAGGGTAATGGTCAGGTTGCCGATGGCAAAGCCGACATTGGAGAAATCGTAATACGATTCATCCATTTTGGCCACCCGGATACGGTAATTATCTCCAGAAAGCGCCAGTCCCCCGGCGTACTGGCCGACCGTCCAGTTGTACGATTTGTTCTCAATGGGCAGGTTGTCGGCAATTACACCGAGGAGGCTCCCATCTTTAAAGAGTTCGAGCCGGATATTGCCAGACAGGTTGTTGGATTCCCAGGTGATGGGTTTGATCTGGCCCCTGGGCAGGGTCTCGGCCCCCTGGGGGTATCTGACCCGCAAGAAAGTGGAACCTTCCGGGATGTATATCTGGGGCCCGCCGTAGTAAGTGCCGCACCGTTTCAGGAAGGCCGCATAGCCTTCGGCTGCCACCTGCTTAATTTCCGCATAATTCCGGTGGCCGGTGCCCAGGATATAGAAATATCCGAACGCATAGAATCCCATTTCGCGCTCGAATTCAGATAGATAGCCGTGTATCGGCCACCATTTATTGAGGGTAAAATCGTAATATTCTACCTCCCATGGTTTCGAAGCCGGATCATTGTAATGTATGTCTTCTAAAATGGGATATAACTCCGGGAAGAATTCACTATTCGTATATCCCTTAACGATAATGGCATGATTTCCACCATATATGGTTTGGGTTGTCAAAATGGTCGGGTCCCCATCCTGCAAAGATACCGTCACTTCGGATAGTATCTTGTTTTTTGCCTCTACCGAGGGAGTGAGTACACCTAATTCCGCCCGTGTATAAGTAATTATAGCATTCGCTATCTGGAAGACTTCCATGCCTGTCCAGGGACTATTATCATCGCAAAAACGTGCGGCGATAGTTCCCTGGTCTATCCATGAAGTACAGCAATAATCAATCCACATCTCCACACAGGCATGGCCGCACCACATCGTATGAAGTTGGAAGAACATGCTTATCTGTAAATCTCTATTGGGGGGTAATTGCGAGGGATCGGGTTCATCCACACATTCCCAGTAAGAAACGCACAGGTAAATGAATAAGATGACCAGCATAAATATTGTTTTCGATTTCATGATCGGTCTCCTGGGGAAAAGATTATTTAATCCTCTTCATATAGAGGGCCTCATTGACCAGGGAATCGACAAAGCAGGCGTCATAAGGTCTAACCGAATTAACCAGGGCCTGCCTGGATTGCTCTTTAGAAAATTCCACCAGGGAAGAGAATCTCTCGGATTTCTGTACTATAAAGATATGTTGTCTGTCATTCATATAGAAAATTCCCCCGGCGGTCTTAATCCTCATAACGGGTTCACCGGGATTGCTCCACATAAAACGTTCATATTCTATGCTTTCGATATTAGCAGACGAAAATATCGGTATTTCTCTTTTGGCAATTTTCTTTTTAAATTCAGTTAGAGACATCAGGGGAATAAATTTTGAAGATGCTGTAGAAAAGCCGGCTCCACAAAAGAGACCGCAATCTTCGAGCGCCACCCGGGCCGCCACATTGCCGGAAGGAGCGAAAATATCGAAAACCAGGTACTCCAAAGCCCGGGAGTAGATCCGGGACTTTACTCGGTAAATCCGGCCGATGGTATACCCGGAATCTTTTTGCAGCAATTTGGGATAGATGATAGCCCCAGAACCGGGATCGCCATAAGTGACGACACGTGAATCAGGCGAGAACCTCCTTTTAAGGTAGTACTCAAAGTCGGTGATGATCTCCTGCCGGGTCTTTGGGTAAGGCACCGGCACATAAGACGGGCTTTTGGGGTTCTTAAGCTCCGACAGAGGCACCGGGGCGTGCCTCTTTTCCCCGGCCAGGGCCACCGATAACACCGCTAACACAAGACAAAATAAAAAAATCCTTTTACATTTCATCTTAACCTCCATTGTCATAAGCCCCATTTTACAATACATGCGGTACGCAAGTCAAACAAAGAACCGGGATTTCCCCGATCAAATTAAAATCTGGCCGGTTTCTTGATATTTTAGGAAACCCATTTCCAGGCCAATCGATCCCGCGAAACCATCTCCGGGCCGCCATACATCTAAAAAATCACTCCCCCAACCGGATGATCCAGGAAAGCTACTCGACAGCCGGCTGTTGCGGGGATGGGCCGGATTATTTTCCTGGGGGAAGAATTATTTTTTAATTGGGATACGGCGAGGGGCAAAAAAAATGTTGACAAAAACGGGGGATTCTGGTATTAAGTTGGGGTATGAACCAGTTAAACATGGACGATATAAGCAAAGGAAACTGCACCGGCAATGGCCGGCAAATACCGCGAACGGGGGTAATCGATGTTTAAAAAAGTGTTGATCACCTCCGGGCCGACGATCGAACCGATCGATCCCATCCGCTTTATTTCCAACCGCTCTTCGGGTAAAACGGGTTATTACCTGGCAGTGGAGGCCAAAAAACGGGGCATTCCCGAGATCGTTTTTCTCACCGGCCCGTCCTATTTTATCCCCCCGCAAGCGACGGTTATCCGGGTAGAAACTGCACTGCAAATGAGGGAACAATTGCGTTCCCATACCGGTACCAGCGATGTAATCATCATGGCCGCGGCAGTGGGCGATTACCGGCCGGTCACCTTCCAGCCGGAGAAGATCAAGAAGAATGCCGATAAACTGTTGCTGGAGTTGGTAAAAAATCCCGATCTCCTGCTTGAGATCGGTCAAAACAAGAGACCGGGACAGATACTGGTCGGGTATGCGGCCGAGACCGACCGGATATTTGAAAACGCCGAGAAAAAACTGGTCGCCAAGAACCTGGATTTGCTGGTGTTAAACCAGGTGTCCAGCGAAAACCCGGCTTTTGACGTGGATGATAACCAGGTTTATCTCATTACCCAGCAGTCTACCCGGGCCCTGCCGTCTATGAGTAAGGCAGAGACAGCGGCGAAGATCTGGGAGGCCATCGAGGAGGTCGCCCGATTGGTCAAGATAAGTATCGGCGATGAGACAGGCAGGCCATGAACGAGCTGGAAGAAATATTGCGTTTTTACCAGGAATTGGGGGCCGGTTTTTTAGAGTATCAGCCGGAACCCAAGCAGCAAATCCTTTTTGAGATCAACCGGGAGATTCTCAACTGCCGGAAATGCCCGCTCCACCAGATGAAGAAAAACTATGTACCGGGAGAAGGGGCGATCGAGCCGGATGTCATGTTCATCGGCGAGGGTCCGGGAGAGACGGAAGACCAGTTTGGCCGGCCCTTTGTCGGCAAGGCCGGGCAGTTGCTGGATAAGATTATCGAAAAGATGGGTTATTCCAGGGAGCAGGTCTTTATCGGGAATATTGTCAAATGCCGTCCCCCGGCAAACCGGGACCCGCAAAAGAACGAAGTCGAGGCCTGCCTGCCCTATTTAATTCGCCAGATCGAAGTCATCAAACCGCGCATCATCGTTTGCCTGGGGCGGGTGGCGTTGATGCACCTGCTGGGCCAAACTTCATCGATCTCTTCGGAGAGGGGAAAGTTGTTTTATTTTAAGGGTATCCCGGTCATCCCCACCTATCATCCGGCCTATATCCTGCGGCAGAATACCCAGGAGAGTATCGCCAAAGCCAAGTGGGAGACCTGGAGAGATATGGAAAAAGTGCTCGAACTCCTGGGAAAAACCTGACATGCTGGTCTCGGTTGCGCCATCCTGGAATATCCCCGAACCGTTGACCTACCATTTTGCCGGGCCGGAGACAGATATCGAGCCGGGGCAGCGGGTCATCATCCCCCTGGCCAACCAGGTCACTTCCGCCTGGGTGATCGATCGGCATACCGATTACCAGGGTAAGGTGAAGAGTATTATCGGCGTTGTCAAAAACGATTTTCACCCCGATCCCCGCTACCTGGCATTTGCCCGCAGCCTGCATGAAACCTATTTTGTCTCTATGGGCATGATCCTTGAATCCCACCTTTCCCCAAAGAGAAAGTCTTTGAATAATCTCTATTTTCCCCGGCCGGAGAATAGCGGAAAGAGCGAGAGATTCAGCTCCCTTGCCCTATCGAACTTACAACAAACATCCCCGGGGGCGCCGCTGGAGTTTTTCTTTAAAAACGATTCATCCCCGGTGCCGGGAGTTCCCGGGGAAAAGCCGCCGATCCCCGGTGGTCCCGGTCATGAACGCCGGTTCCTGGTCGATTACCGGCGCCTCGATCACTACCGGGAGATCATCGCCCAGCACCTGGGAAAAGGGGAGAGCCTGTTGATCATAGTACCCGATCATCTGACTGCCCTCTATTTGAAGAGCCAAATCGCCGGGCTGGATATTTACGATTCAGGGGTGAGTGTCAAGGAGCGGGAAAAATTGTGGCAGGATTACCGGCTGGGGAAAGTCGGCGTCGTGGTCGGCGAATCGATGGCCCTCTTTTTCCCTATCCCCAACCTGGGGGCGGTCATTTGCGACCGGGCCGGGAGCACCTTATTTAAACAACCGGCCTTTTCCAGGATCGACCCACGCCTGGCTGCCGGTTTGAAGGCCGGGGCTTTTTCCGTCCCTTTTATCGAAGGATTCTCCGCTATGACTGTCGAGGCTTTTCATCAACAGGCGACCATCCAGGTCAGCGATGGCCGGCAGTCTATTCCCGGGCTCGACGTGCATATCCTAACAGCCAAGGACCGCGGAATACCGGCATCTTTGATCGAGCTTCTCAAGAGCTATTTCGTGGCGCAGAAGAAGGTTGCCCTGATCGTCAACCGCAAACAGAGCACCCATTTCCTCCTGTGCAGCAAATGCAAGAAGATTCAAAAATGCCCGGTTTGCTTCAATATGCTCAAGGTGGACCCCGACTATCATAGCTCTTGCGGCCAATGCCGTTTCGAGCAGGAGCGGTTCGATCGCTGCCCCGGTTGTGGCCAGGAGCTTTCCCTGGTGGAGAATGCCAGCCTGGAATCCCTGAAAAAGAGTATCCAGAGAGAGGTTACCGAGAAAGGGGTATTGACGTTATCGGCGGCTGAGATCGACGATATCGATGTGCTTCTAGAAGAGGTGGCCGGGGCCCTGGTGGTGATAGCCACACCGGTCATGATCACCCCTTTCTTTAAAGATATTTTCGATGTGGTGATCTATCTCCGGCCCGAATCATTGTTCGACCTGGACGAATACCAGGCCGCAGAAATGATTTTTTCCCAGGCGGCCGAGCTCCGGGAACTCCTGAAAACAGACGGGCACATCGATATATTTTCCACTTTCCATTTTCATTACTCCCTGCGGTTGATCAACGAGGAAAAGGCGTTTTTCGAGCGGGAGCTCAAGTACCGGCAATGGTTTTCCTTGCCGCCGTATGCCCGGGTCTTTCACCTGGAGGTGAAAGCAAAATCACCGCGGGACCTGGGACGATCGATGCGGGCCATTTATGGGAAATATAAGACCGAGCTGGGCATCAAACGCTTGTTCCTGGAGTCCAGAAAAAAAGTGAAAGGCAGGGGGTCTTACCGGGGCACGATCGAGGCCCATACCCAGCCGGAGGCGCTCCGCCGCTCCGGGTTGGCCCATGAACGGGATGTGACCATTCACCCGGTCATGATCGGTTGACCGGTTCTTCCCTTTACTCGATGATCCAGCGGATAATCTCGAAGGTCTCGGCAAATTGCGTGCCGATCTGGGTACCGCGGGTACGCGCCCAGCTCCTGATAAAATCCTCGGTGGCATAGTCTTTCTGGCTTTGGGAGCGATAGGCTTTCAATGCCTGGATCTTCTTTTCCAGGTGGGATTGTTGCAGCTTCACAAAAGCCCGGGTGTGAAAGGTGATGTTGTTCCAGGGTAATTCGTAACCCATGAGACTGACCTGCTTAAAGGCCCTGGTGCCCTCGATGGCCACGGTCTGGTGGTCCTGGTGTAGGTCGTCGGCAGAGGGCATCATCACCAGGTTGGGGGAGATTTCCCGTTTCATGCGCACCAACTCTTCCAGGATCTCCTGGCGGATGTAATTTAATTTCCTGACTTCGTACTTGTAGATGATCAGGTTGGTTGCCGGGATGCCCAATATATGTGTGGCTTGCCGCACTTCCTCTTCCAGGATGTTCTTGGGCCAGCCATCGGGCACCGATTTTTCGGCTGTGGAAAAGGCCACATAATAGACCTCTTTTCCTTCTTCTAAGAACCTGGCGATACTGCCGCCGCACCCGAACTCGCCGTCATCGGTGTGGGGCGCCAATACCAATACCCTATCGATTCCCTGTATCATGGGGCTCCTTATCGAATTTTAATAACCGGGTCTATTATATCTTAAAATACCGATTTTTTCAAAGCCGATCCCACCCTTGACGAAGGTAATCTTAAACATGGTCTTAAGGGGTGACGATTCATGAAAAATCACTTTTCTCCCTGGCTTCTCGTCTGCGGTATGTCCCTTTTTTCTTGGCTGTTGCCATTGTGTTGTTTCATGTATTGGCTGGGTGTGGTGCCGGTGTATTTCTTAAAAGACCGGTTAAATACCTCTTTTGAATTAAAACCCACCTCGAACGCTATACCGAGGATCTTATGGTTGTTCTTGCCGTGCCTGGCCAAGAACTCTTTGGCCTCTTCGATACGGTACTCATTGAGGTAGTCCCGAAAATTCTTGTTTAACTGTTCATTCACAACCTGGGAGAGGTAGCGGGGAGCAATGGATAACTCCTTTGCCAATGCATCTAAGGTCAGGTTCTCATCGCGGTAGAGTTTTTTTGTTTCCATGAGATGCTGCAACTCTCTTAAGTAGTGCTCCGCTTTCTGCGCATCCAACGTCGAATGCCGGTACTTGTTTCTCAATTTCCGGTAGTACAAGAACTTCTTTAGCCCGCAATAGAGAGCGATAACCAGCAATAAACCGGTTATAAGAGCGGCGATTTTAAAGAGTGGGGTCTGGTAAAAATAGGATTTCAAGACAAAGGCGAAGGAAGCGCCGGTCTTATTCCATACCCCGCTGCTGTTGCCGGCAATGACCTGGAAGCGGTATAGGCCGGGCGGTAAGTTTTTATAATGCGCTTTACGTGGGAAATTAGGCATGATCGTTCCCCAGGTTTGATCATAACCTTCCAGCTTATATAAAATCTTCACCTTCCCCTGGGAAGCAAAACTCGGGGCCGTGAAATAAAAAAGAATATCCTTGATGCCGGTAAAACTCTTACCGGAGGATTCCGGGGGAATAGATTCGTGGTTGAAGATGACATCTTTAAGGATCACCGGCGGTGGGCATTTATCGATATAGACTCTGCCCGGGTTGACCATCGATATGCCCTGGATGGTGCCGAACCAGAGTTCCCCGTCCCCGGTCTTGATGGCTGCGTTATTGGATACCGGCCGGCAGTTTGTATGTATCAGGCCATCGGCTAGGCCAAAACCGGTCGCCTGGAACTCACGGCGCTTACCGGCGGCAAAATCGTTGAGTTCCGGTTTACTGATCTTAAGAATACCGTCTTGTGTACCGATCCAGAAATTCTCCCGGTCATCTTCGAGGATCTTATAGATTTCTTTACCTTCCAGGCCATTCTCTCCCGGGAAAGAGACCCAATTCCCCTTTTCCAACCGTTTTATGCCTTCCGTTTGGGTGCAGATCCAGAAGACACCGCTGCCGTCTTCATAAATGTCGGTAATCGCCACATCCGGCCAAAAGGTTTTTATGTCCCGGTCGTCGTATTGACCGGCCGGTAGCATGACCAGTCCGTTCCCGTGGCCGATCCAGATGTTTTTGTTTTTGTCTTCATAAATCACACCTACTGCACCGATCGCTTTACCGTTATATCCGGGGATGTACCGGAACACGCTGTCCTGGTAGCAGGAAATCCCGCCACCCTTGTAACCGATCCACATCCTATCCCGGTAGTCCCGGAAAATCACATTGATGCCATTGGAATGGAGGCCGTTGGCAGTGGAATGACGAATGATTTGTCCATTTTTTAATCGCCAAATTCCCCTGGTGGTCGTACCCAACCAGAGCCAGCCCAGGGAATCTTCCGCTATGGAGAGTATCCCGGTCTCGAAATTATTACCGATCTGTAATACCGGCTGGAATACACCTTTATCTTTATCGAACCGGAGGAGATCGCCCAGCATGGTTCCCACCAAAAGCCGGCCGTCTGTCCCGGTATAAAGACTCAGAAAGCCATAGGGTAGCCCCGATTCTTGCCCGTAAGTAAAAAAAGTGCAGTCCCGCACCTGTTTCAGACCCGAGCCGATTGTACCGACCCACAGATTTTTCTCCCCATCTTCATAGAGATAAACGATATGTGAGTTTTGCATTAACTTATCGATGAGTCTTTTCCCGGAAGGATCACGTTTGATCCGGTTCAAGCCTTTTTCGGTTCCCACCCATAAGTTGGTGTTATCATCCTCCAGGATAAACCAGACATTGTTGGCGCACAGGCCATCGGCCATGGTGATGTGTTCGACCACTCTCTCCACGCTCGTACCGGCATGGGCAATACCCAACAGGCCGGCATTGGTGCCGACCCACAGTATGCCCTGGCGGTCTTCATAGACATAATAAACCGAATAAAAACCATCCGGTTCCGATCCTTTAATGGGTAAGGGGGATTTGATGAATTTACCGTTCCGGTACAACAAGAGCCCACCGCTATAATTTCCCAGCCACAAGTTGTTGCTTCTATCCACCAGGATAGAATATATCCAGGGGACACTGATGCCCTGGGCACGATCGAAATGGGTCAGCTTCCCATCTTTAAAACGAAAAAGATAATCTCCGGCTGTAGCTATCCAGATATTGGCCTCATTGTCCTGGTAAATATGTGAAATAGCTCCGGTTGGCCTCTCACCTTCTTTTAATACATACTGCAATTGGCTATCTTTGAGATAGAGTAGGTTGTTTCTTTCCCCGATCCAGAGTCCCCCGTCCTTATCGGCCAGCAGGGTATTGATATAAGGAGATTGCCCACCTGGACTATCTGAAAAATAGATGGATTCCAGAATCATACCGTCAAAGCGAAACAGCCCTTTATCGGTGCCGAGCCACAGGAAACCGTCCGGGGTTTGTACAATCGCATTAACGGCATCTGCCGGTAGGCCCTTTTCCGTGCCCCATTTACTCAACAGGTAATGGCCGACAGGCTTATCCGGATCCAGTGCCCCCAACCGGGAAGCGTACAACAAAACCGATAAAAGCAACACCAGGCTTCTATTGATCTTCTTTTTATACATCTGCCTCCGAAAAACCATTGTTATTTTCCATAGGTTAGCGTGCGCTTTTCATGACCGCTTTAAAAGTATTATACGCCATCCAGCGGTAAAGGTTTTCCCTGGGGCAGGCCGATTCTCGAATCCTCGGTCAACAGCCGGGACGAGTCGCCGGTTAGAATTCGATAGCCAACTTGAACAAGACTTGATGGTGGATATTTTCGGCCCTCACCTCTTCAGTCAGATTGTATTTTTTGAGGTCCGCCACGGTCAGGAATGGCGGCACGCTGTCGTAATGGTACTGGTATTCCAGGATGAATGAGAGTTTCTGCGCCCATTTCAAGTCTGAAGGCAGTTTCATCTCCAGCCTGGCAAGCGCATCTTTGCGCAAATCCCGGCGTCCATCTACCCGGGTCTCGCCGGTCAGCGCATATTTGAAGTAGATATGGCCACTCAAGGTCAAATAATCGTTCGGACTGAACACCACCCTCGGTCGCAGGGTTAGCCTGAGCCGTTGATCGGGTTTTGGAGGGATTTTCTTGGTAGTTGAAATGATCATCCCATCTATTGTTTCACAGGTCGGCACCTCTAATTCCGCCTGTTCCAGGTCGGCAAAAAGGCTGAATGCCACGCTTAACTCCAGGCTTTTATTTTTCTTTTTGTAAGTTTCCCGGGTATATTTCGCTCTTTTACTGGCTGTGTCTATGGATTCATCCAGGAGATTTCGATCATCTTCAGACTCTAAAGATTCATAGATTTTGTACTTTTTGTCGGGTAGACCATTTTTTCGATATCTGCCAGGAATTTTTTAAATTCCACCATCTTCTCAGCAGATTTATTATAAATGATCTTTTCGATCATCCCTTCCAGATCCTGTGTTGGTTTATCGGGATACTCTAGCATTAACCATGTTTTTTTGAATTCTTTGAGCTTAACGTTTATTTCAGTTTTAAGCTCTTTTCGGTTGGTGGAAAGCCATTTTGAGTACCAATTGCTCATATCTGCCAGGATACCATCGATGTCGTCCGGGAAAACCCGGCTGGGTAAAAGAAATAAAGCCAATAAAACCACTAAAACAAGGGTGAAGACCTTTTTCTTGACCGCCATTTTAAATCCTCCTTTTTGGCATAAAATTTTTCCACTCATGCTATTCCCCATGCAATCATGGTGCCAAACTCAAGCGAGATTGAAAAATGTTGATATATCAGGATTTGATGGTCATGGACAGAAACCGGGACTAGCAACGGTTTATAAACTGTTTCCTCCCAGTTTATAAACCGTTTCTAAAAAGGTTAACCCCATGTAGCAATTATGTATGAAATTCTTTGTTGATATTTTCGGTGACGATGTGGCCATCGAAGAGATGGACCACCCGCTGGCTGTAATCGGCATAAGCCGGGGAGTGGGTGACCATGATAATGGTGGTGCCCGATTCGTGCAGTTGCCCTAAGAGCTTCATCACCTCTTCGCCGTTGGCAGAATCGAGGTTACCGGTCGGTTCGTCGGCCAGGATCAGTTTGGGATCGCCGACAATGGCCCGGGCCACTGCCACCCGCTGCTGCTGACCGCCGGAAAGCTGCTGGGGAAAATGGCTCTTTCGGGCCGTTAACTGCATCTTTTCGAGGACCTCGTTGACCTTCTTTCTCCGTTCAGAGGCCGAGACCCGCAGGTAGAGGAGGGGCAGCTCCACATTCTCGTAAACGGTCAATTCGTCGATGAGGTTGAAACTCTGGAATACGAAGCCGATATTGGCTTTGCGCAGTTGCGCCCGCTTCTTCTCCGAATACCCTGATACCTCCTGGCCCAAGAAGAAATACTCGCCCTGGCTGGGGCTGTCGAGCATACCGATGATGTTTAACAGGGTCGATTTGCCGCACCCGGACGGGCCCATGATGGCCACGAATTCTCCTTGGCCGGCCTTGAAATTCACCCGGTCTAAGGCCGTGGTCTCTACCTCTTCGGTGGTAAAGAGTTTCTTTAAATCCCGTGTTTCGATCATTTTTATCTCCTATTGGCGCTCTTTATTTCAAAACCAAACGCCCGATCTGGCCGAAATTTTCATAAGATGAGGTAATCACCTGGTCTCCGGGTTTCAGGCCGTCGAGCACTTCAAAGTAATCGGGGTTTTGCCGGCCCAGGCGGACCGGTCTTTTGAGCGCGGTTTTGCCTGACGGGTCCACCAGGAATACCCAGTTTCCACCCGTGGTCTCGAAGAAACCGCCCCGTTCCAGGAGTAGGGCCGTTGACTCCTCGCTCAATTGTAGCCGGACATGCAGGGTTTGCCCGCGCCGGATGCCGTCCGGTTCCTGGCCGAGGAATTGCATGTCGACGACGAATTTTCCTTCCTTGACCTCCGGGAAGACCTTGGTCACCTTGAGCTGGATCGGTTTACCGTTAAAATCGGCCTTCCCGGTCAGACCGACAGCGATGCGGCTGATGTAATGTTCATCGATATCGGCCCGCACCTTGAAACCTTCGGCTTCATCGATCTGGCCCAGGCGTTCGCCCGGGGATTTGGATTGTCCCACTTCGGCCATCAAAGAAGTTAATTGCCCGGGGATCGGTGCGCGTACAGTCAGGTTCTCCAATTGCTGTTTGAGTATATCCAGGCTGGCCTGCATGCGGTTGACGGAAACCTCCAGCTCCTTGACCTGTTCTTCCTGGAATTTAAGGTTCTGCTCCTGGGTCTCTATGGTCAACGCCCGCTTCTTTTTTAAGTACAAATACTCTGCTTCCGCCTCTTCATACTCCTTGCGGGAGATGAATTCCTCCTGGAAGAGGTTTTTTTTGCGGGTGTACTCCCGTTCGGTTTTTTCCAGGGTGTAATCGGCGTCGTTGCGCAGTTGCTGCAATTCGAGCCGGTTTCTCTCCATTTGTAGGCGGGTGGCCCGGAGGTCGTTGGCGGCCCGGTTGACCTGGGCCTCATTGTTCAACATGGTCATTAGCAGGTTGGTGTTGGAGAGCTTCAGGATTTTATCCCCTTTCTTGACCAGGGAACCGGCTTCCAGGTAGATGGTTTCCACCCGGCCCCCTTCCACCGCATCCAGGTAGATCGAGTTTTCCGGCATCACACTGCTGATGACCGGGATGTAATCCTGGAAAGGGCCGTTTTTGACTACGGCAATGGTGATGCGTTCCTTTTCTACCTTCAGCGATGCCCCCCCGGTCTTGAACACCAGGAGATAGACAACAAAGACCAGGAATAGGCCGGTCAGGCCCCAGTAAGCCAGTTTTTTTAGCGTCCATTTCTTCTTTTCAATCGGTCGGTCCATGCCCATGCGCACTTTCTCCAATAAATCCTCTATGCAATATTCATGCCAGGTTTTCAAAAACCTTTCTTGCCCTCAAATAGAGACATCCTGGGCCGGATTTACCAGCGCCGATTGTCCGCATTCGACCACCCGACTGTCCGGTATCGGACAGTCGGGCGTGAGTACCTTGGTTGGGCCCGGAACTTACATTTTCTTCAGGCGGGCCAGGAAGCTGCTGATCTTATTGGCCAATGGGTCTGCCCCCATATCGACATTGGACATGACGGACACGATGTAACCGGAATCGAGGTAAATATCGAGTTTGGCATTGATCCCGGAAAAACCGCCACCGTGCCCGACCGTCTTACCGGCCCTGGTCTTTGCAACGGAAAATCCGAACCCATAGAACGCAGCCAGGTGGTCTGTCCACATCATGTCCAGGGATGCTTTCGATACGTATTTACCGGCCAGGAGTGCCAGCGCGAACCGGTGCAGGTCTTTAACGGTGGAGAAGCCGCCGCCGGCCGGTCCCCCTTTGATGACATGCTTGTAAAGGTTGTTCTGCCACTTGTATGGGCTCTTCCAGTCCGGGCTATAACCGATGGCCAGGTTTTCCACCGGGTAATCCATCTCATAGCAGTCGGTATTGTTCATGCCGGCAGGCGCGTAAATCACCCGGCGGATATGGTCGAAATAATCCTCGCCGGTCACTTTTTCGATAATCACGCCCAGGAGGAACATGCCGGTGTTGCTGTACTGGAAGCGGCTGCCCGGTTCAAAGGCGGGTTTATCGTCTTTGATCAGGGTTTTATAATCGTCGAGCTTGCGGAACAGGTGGCGGGAGCTTTTGTCGTAAACATCGTTAAAATAACTCCCCAGGCCCGAAGAGTGGCTCAGGAGATGCCGGATAGTGATTTTTTTGGTGATCTCTGCCGGCAGCCAGGTCTCGTCGATGTACTTATCGATGGTGTCGTCTAAAGAGAGCTTGCCTTGTTCGATCAACCGGACAATGGCCGTAGCGGTGAACATCTTGTTCATGGAACCCAGGTTGAATTTGGTATCGATGTCGTTTAACACATGAAAACTCTTGCTGGCCTCGCCGCCGACCATAGTTAAGAGGATTTTCTCCCCCTTAGCGATCAGCAGCGTGCCGGAAAAGACCCCTTTTTTAATGAGGGTGGTAACCGATTGTTGGGTCTCCTGCAAGACCTGTTCTTCGGTGCGCGGCGACTCAACCGTGCCTGCCGGTGGTCGCGCCAGGTTGAAGGAAAACCCCTGGATAAGATACCCGGGAGCATCGGTGAATCGGAGGACAAATGCCCGCCAATTGCCGTAGTTTCGGTCTTTGAGAATGACCACTGTTTCGCCCTGCCGTTCGGGTGTATAAACACGGATGCCGGAGAAATCGATACCGCCCGTTTCCTGGAACATCCCCATAAAGGCATCGATATGCCCATCGGTGGATGCAAAGCCACGAAAACGCTCGTCGCAATCCTCGTTTAAGAACCGGCGAAGGCGGTCGGGGCTGCCGGAATTGAACGTTTCGATGATAGATAGGATGCGTTCGCCCTGCTTACCGTCTGGAAGAGAGGGAATATCCTTGAAACTGGGTGGTTGGGGCGGTTCTGCCCACAGCCCTTGAAAGACCAGTCCACAGACGATCAAAACAATGGAAGTAAACCGCTTCATCGTACACCTCCTTGATAGCTTTATTTCGGTTTAAGAATTGTACGTACCTTTCCACCCCCAGGTTTCGCCCGTTCCAATAGCTTGCCCAAGAACCTATTCTACCACCCCCAGCAGGTCATGCTGGTGAATTTTCCTGTACAAGCGGGCGCGGGTAATACCCAATATCTCGGCCGCCCGCGTGATGTTGAAGTCAGTCACTTTCAATACCTTCAGGATATAGTCGTCCTCGTATTCTTCCAGGGTGACCAGTTTATGTTCCCGGCTGCTACTCCCGCCTACGATAGCGGCAGAAAGGTCGCAGGGATCGATGGTGTCGTTGGTTTTGAAAGGAATAATGCTCTTGACGGTGTTTTTTAATTCCCGGATATTTCCTTCCCAGCGATGGCCGAGGAGATAATGTTCGGCTTCCCGGTTGATATGGGAGACCCCTTTATGGTAAACATGATTGAAGACCGCGATAAAATGACGAAACAGGGGGAGAATATCTTCCACCCGCTCTCTCAACGGGGGGATGGTGATGGTAGATTCCTGGAGGCGGTAAAAGAGATCGTTGCGAAATCTCCTGGTCTTGACTTCTTGCCGGAGGTCTTTGTTGGAAGCGGTGATAAGCCTGACATCGACATTAACGGGCTGATGGCTTTTTAAGCGGTATACACACTGCTCGTCCAGGATGCGCAGTAATTTGGCCTGGATGCTGACCGGTAATTCCACGATTTCGTCTAGAAAGAGAATCCCGTGATCGGCCTGGATGAAACGGCCGATATAATCGGAAAAGGCACCGGTGAAAGCACCTTTTTCAAAACCGAATAATTCCGATTCGAAGAGGTCTTCGGGTATGGCCGCACAATTGACGGGGATGAAGACTTTATCTTTACGGTCGGAATGATTATGAATAGCGTGGGCAAGCACCTCTTTGCCTACCCCGGTTTCTCCCTGGATTAAAATCGCGTTGTTGGTCCCGGCCAGGACCCTGGCCCTGGCGATAACCGCTTCCATGGTTTTACTTTCATGGATAATGTCTTCAAAAGTAAAATTGGCCGCTATCTCGGTTGCCAGGGTGTGGTGGCCGTTCTTCAGACGGATTACCTGGAGGATATGCTCGATCTGGGTGATCAGTAGCTCCGGCTCTACCGGTTTTTCCAGGTAATTATAAGCCCCTTTTTTTATGGCCTCTACGACCCCGGGTATGCTGGGGTTGGCGGTAATGATGATGGTGCGGCCTATGGTTTTTTCCGGGAACCTATCCAGCAGGGAGATGCCGTTGCCGTCCGGCAGGAACAGGTCCAGGATGATGATATCGTAATTTCCCTGCATCACTTTCCAGGCAGCAGACTTGAGGTCTGCAGCCTCGTCCACCCGGAAACCCCGGGCATCCAGATCCGCCTTCATGAGTTTCCTCAAGTGCTCGACATCTTCAATAATAAGAATATGGTTCATTTTCTTTCCCCTGGCCTGTTTGGATCATCCATATATACAGGAAATTGGGAGTTTTGGAAAGTAGATGGAAAATGGATGATAAAGCTCGTTCCCTGTCCAGGTTGGCTCTCGACCCGTATGGTTCCCCGGTGGTCGGTCACGATTTGCTTGACCACGAAAAGCCCCAGGCCGGTACCTTTGTTGTGTTCTTTGGTGGAAAATAAGGGATCGAAGATTTTGGACAAATCTGCTTTTTTTATGCCGGCAGGGCCGGTATCCGAGACCTCCAGGATAATCTCAGTCGCGGTAGAGGTCAAAGATATCCTCAACTCGCCCCCACCCGGCATGGCCTCGAAGGCATTCAAACAGAGGTTCATGACCAGTTGCTGGAACCGGGCCGAATGAATGGGGAAGAAGATGGGTTCAGCCTCCCATTGGATGCGAATATTTTTCGGCTGGATCACTTCCAGGGTAGCCAGTATTTCCGAAAGCACGGTTCCCAGTTCCACGGGCGTAAGGGATTGATGATCTTTGGGCCGGGCAAAGGAAAGAATCTGTTTGGCCATCTGGACTGCGGTAGCAGCGGTGTTTTTGATGATCTCGATATTCCGGTAGTTTTCATCGTTTTCCCGGGAGAATTTTTGACCCACCACCCGGGAGTAACCGATAATCACGGCTAAAAGGTTTTTTAAGTCGTGCACCGTACCGGCGGCCAGGATGCCCATCAATTCGAGGCGTTGAGACATCACCAATTGCCGGTTCCTGGCTTTGAGTTCCGCTTTCTCCCGGTCCCGTCGCATCCTCCAGCGAATGACCAGTACCAGGAGAGAGCCTGTCGACAGACCCGATAAAATTAGGAACCACCAGGTTTTCCAGAAAGGGGGCCGGATGACAAACGGATATTCCGCCGGTTTTGTGCTCTTAAAACCGTCGGTATTTACGGCTTTCACTTTGAGGGTGTAAGAACCCGGGGGGAGAAAGGGATAAAAGAGGGAGCGATCCCGGGTGGTTTGCCAGTTTTTATCGATGTTCTCAAGCAGGTAATTATAGTAGATACCGGCTGGATCGCTAAAACTGATGCCCACGAAATTGAAGCGGAAAATGTTTTGATCATATGTAAATGACCTGGTCCCAGCCAGGGGCACATCCTTTTCCATGACCTTAAAACCGGTAAAATAAACCAGTGGAGGTATGTTGTTGGGGTTCACCGGGGGGGGATCGAATGTGGTCACCCCTTCGGTGGTGCCAAACCACAACCGGCCCCGGTTGTCCTTTATACCTGTCAACCAGGACCTGCCGGTCAGCCCCAGCCTCTCGGACGCATAGGGCTTAAATTCGCTGCCATTGAAACAAGAAAGCCCCTTCTGATGCCCGATCCACAGGTAACCCCGGCCATCTTCCAGGAGGCAATAACATCCATTATCAAGGATGGCGCTAGTCTTTGTCGAATAATGGGTGAATGTTCCTTTATCAAAACAACTCAGACCCCCTTCCGAGCCCATCCATATTTTACCTTTACTATCTTCAAATATGCCATAGATCTCGCTATCCGGCAAACCGTATAGGCTGGAAATAGAGGTTAACCGGTTCCCCGAATAGTGATAGATGACAGTCCGGGAGGAAAACCAGAGGTTTCCCCCGGTGTCTTTGATGACATAAAAAATACCACCCTGTTCCAGGTTAAATGGCGGATTGGAGAACTTCCCATTAGAAAAGCGGATTAAGCCCCTCCTGCTGGCGATCCAGATCGTTCCGTCCCGGGTTTGTACCAGGTTGAACAGGATATTGCTGGGTAATCCATCCTTTTTCGTATAATTGCGGAATGAACCTGGAGAATAAATACTAAGGCCCTGGGGGGTAGTAATCCAGATATTTCCCTGCCGGTCTTCCATTAAGTGATTGACAGCATTACCGATTAAGCCATCATCAACGGTATAGTTTTTAAAATTTCCCCGGTCATAACAGCTCAAGCCTTCGGAAGTACCGAACCAGTATCGACTCTTTCTATCCTGGATAATCGCGATAATCATTTTATTGGGCAGACCCTCTTCTGTGGAGTAAGTCTCTATATTCAGCGAGGTCAGGCAACTGGCGCCGCCGTGGGTGCCGAACCAGATGTTGCTTTCCCGGTCCCGCCCGAGCGAATAGATAAAATTGTTAGGTAGCCCGTTCTTGGTGCTGAAATTAATAAATTTTCCCCCAGAAAAAAGGCTGGCACCGTTCCAGGTGCCGATCCAGATATGGCCGCCCCGGTCTTCCATCAGGGAAGTGACCGAATTATCGCTTAAGCCATCTTGCCGGGTAAAAGATATCATTCTCCCATCTTTGAGCAGGTTTAGACCTTTAAGCGTGCCGATCCACAGGTTGCCCCCGGAGTCGAGCAGCAGGGCAGAGACAAAATTGTCCAGTAAACCATTTCCCGATGAGTACCCGGCGCAAGCGGTAAAATTCTCCCGGTCATAACAGTAGAGTCCATTATCGGTTCCCAGCCAGAGCTTCCCCTTTTCCCCCATGGAAATGGCCATGATTCTATCTATTGAGAGATGGCCCGGCGTAGCAACATGCCGGATCGATTTCCCATCCAGGCAACTGAGTCCCCCGGAAGTGCCGAACCACAGTTTTCCTGCCGCATCTTCGGCAATAGCATATACGCTGCACCCGGGTAGGATAATTGACCGGGAATTATCCGCTACCCCAGTGCCGGACATACAGTTCACACCATTCCCGCTTCCAATCCAGAGGTTTCCCCGGCGGTCTTCCCTGATGGAAATGATTTTATCATCAGCAAGTCCGTCAGCCTTTTTGAAATTTTTGAATTCCACCCCATCGAACCGGCTGAGTCCATTATCTGTACCGATCCACAAATACCCCCGGGAATCTTGATAGATACAACTCACGATAGGTGAAGGCAGGCCGTCCTTTTCCAGGTAATTCCGAAAGGGAAGCCCCTGGCATAGAGCCATCGCCCTGGATACTAAAAAGAGACAAACCAGGGCACAGGAATTTCTAACTGCTCTTGCCATCCGGTAAGTATACAGTATGGCCAGCCTTTTTTCAAATACCGGGCGTCTTGTAGTTCTCTCCCAGCAAATATGACTTGCCCGGCCAGGCGATCAGGGAAGTAAAAACAGAAATAGCTACCTTCGACGTCAGGGAAGCGGGTAGACTAATTCTCTAAGTCGTAGTAGTAGTGGTACATACCGGATCGATCTTGGTTTTCTCCGTCCAGGGGCATTGTTCATAAGCCAAATCATTAATGACTCCGCCTTTAACCTGGCTGCTGATGTCTTTGTCCAACAGGGCCACCGAAATCTTGTTCAGCACCAATTTTTTCTTGTCCTGCCTTGTCCTCATGTTGACCTCTTTTTTGATCTTCATTTTGTTCTTTCTCAAAAATACTTTAGCATAAAAGATGCCAGGTGGGATTCTCCTGGTGGATGGTGATTAGTAGCTTATTTCAATGGGCTCACATGGGCGGGTGGCTATTTTCATACCAGGCCGATCGTATCGAAACGATACGGTGGGGAAATGGCATGTTCTCTTAATGCAGATAAGGATATCCGGGGAAACCGGGCAAAAACCGTCTTGCCCAAACCGTATCATTTCGATACGGCTCGTGATTACCCGCCCCCATCCCTTTCAAATGATTATGTAATGAACGTTTTAATGGTCTTGCCGGCAACCGGGTAGATAGAAACGACGGAAACTTACCGTATCAAAACAATACGGTGCCCCCGGTGTGGTGGTCGGTCAAAACCAAAGCCTATACCCGGAAACACAGATAAATAAAAACCTTCCCGGCCCCCACCCCCTTTGGCACCATTCTTGCTATACCTATTTCATAAAAAACTTAAAAAACGGAGGTGAAAAGATGTTAAGAAAGTCGCTTATCATGAAATTGTTCGGTGCATTCAGCATTCAACGCTGGAACGATCAGATTCGTCCGCTGCCGTTGATCGAGATGGACAAGCATGCCCACAAGATGGCCATTGCCTATTGCCTGGCACAATATGAAAAAAAGGAGGGAAATAAGGTTTCCTGGCATCATATTATCCAGGGTGGCATTTTCGAGCTGCTCAAAAGGGCTGTCCTGTCGGACATAAAATCACCCATCTATAATGAGATTAAAGACAAATATCCTGATGCGTTTAAGAAATTAAACGAAATGGTCGTTCGAGAAGTCAAAAAGCTCCTTGCAAATGATGATCCGTTGTTAAAGGATATCGATCGCTACCTTAACAATGAGAGTGCTTTTTTTGAGGGGCAAGAGATATCCCGCGACATATTGGCAGCCGCCCACCTATACGCCAGTTACTGGGAGTTCAATGTTATCCGTCCTGTAAATCCGGGGAGAAGGTCAATAAACGACACAGAAACAAAGCTCCTTAGTTCTTTAAACCCATTCAACCGACTGGTCGGTATGAAAAAATTGCTTGAAGGCGAAAATATTGCCGAGTTTATCGATATTGTCGGGCAATTGCGTTTTCAAGTACGCTGGGGGCAGACCGTTCGTTTGCCGGCCACTTCGGTCCTGGGTCACAGCATGATGGTGGCAACGTTGGCCTATTTGTTGACGCGGGAGCTCAAAGAACCCCCTTGTGGGGAACGTTTGAAAAACAATTTTTTTTCCGGCCTTTTCCATGACATTCCTGAAGCTTTAACACGCGATATCATTGCACCTTTAAAAAGAGAGGTCGAAGGCCTGAAAGAGGTTATCGGTAAAATCGAGCAGGAACTTGTAAAATCAAAGATTCATAAACTTCTTGATGATTCCTCCTGTCTGGAAGAATTTCGCTATTTAACCGAAAACGAGTTTGAAAGTAAGATTGTGCGTAATAAGGTGACTGAAAAGCAGAATTCCGACGTGATCAACCGGGAATACAACAAAGATGAATATAGCCCGGTCGATGGCGAGTTGGTCGACGCTGCCGATCAGCTTGCCGCATACGTTGAAGCCAGGAGTTCCATCGATTATGGGGTAAAATCGCCTGATTTAGTAAGAGCTGAAATGGGGATAAAAGATAAACAAATCGTCAGAACCGTGGCCGGGATTGATCTTGGCGATATTTATGATAAGTTTTAAATCCTGGTCTTCATGGGAGGATTGAACATAATTAAATAGATAGATCGCCACCTGATGAAAGATGCGGGGCAGGGTAGTACCTTATTAGAAGGCTCGACTATGTTCGGTACAAGGGTTCTTTGAAAAAGTTATAGACAATACAAAAAAATTGACAGGAGAGAAATATGAGTGAAAAAGAAAAAAAAGATGGGGATTCTGTGGTTGATAGCAATGGTTTAAGGCAAAAAGGCAAGATCGTTCGGGATCAACAAACCGGAGAGTCTTTCGTGTTGATAAAAGAAGAATTTCCCGATAGGCTTGCGGCCTGGGCCAGTATCATTTACTTGCTGATTATGGCTGTCTTTTTCCTATGGCAGATTTTCGATTTCTGGATCAAGAATTATACCTTGATCAGATGGATCGGGTATAACCCGGTTGGCCTGGAATCATCTTATGATTTCCATATCGTAGTTTACACTTTCTTTGGCGGTGCATTTGGCGGTATCGTTAATGGAATAAGAAGCTTCCAGTTCTGGCACTGCGATAACGGATGTTTCGGTCGCCGGTATATATGGAAAAGTTTAGCTGCTCCCTGGTTGGGTGCCATCCTGGCCCTGTTCGTTTTTGCTTTGATCCGCTCCGGCGTTGCTGTCCTGGGCGGTGATTTTGGCGGCGGCGATTCTGGGGCTATGAATCTCAATCAGGTACTCTCAATGTTTGCCATAGGGGTAATCTCAGGTTTCGGTTCACATAAAGTGTTTCTCTGGCTCGATCACCATGTTAACAAGATATTTAAGTTTTCGGTCAAATCGGATACAGATGAAATAGAAGTACCCAATCTCACAGGGATGACGAAAGAAGAGGCCGAGAAGGCATTGTCAGAGGATGGCCTTAAAACTTGAGAATCGATCGAGGCGGCCAGTGAAGAACAAACATTGTAAAACGTTCACTATTTGCGTCACTGATCCAGAATTTGAAGGGAATAGGGTCGAGATCAGTGGGTTGCCGTGGAGATAGAAGTGAAAAAGGAGTCAGGTAAACTGTCGAAACGCCTGAGTGCATGCTTTGCCAATCGACAAACAAATTAAAATAGAATCATAAAAAGGAGGAGACCATGTGTCTATCAGATTCAAACCTATTTTCCATCAGGAAATGGAACTGGGTCATTTCGGAATCCCGGTCTTTCCCAGGAAATGGTTTTCTCCTTTTATGCTCATAACTTGCATAGACTGGGAGTGTTCAGCTGCTTCCACCACTCTCCCTCCCTGCTCGCGGGGAGGGTAGGGTGGGGAATTGGCCATATCGGAGAGGGGAAGCCCTAATCCCTCACCCCGGCCGCTGTTGTCTGAACCACTGATTAACCTGATTGCCCGGATTACCCAGATTGAGCCCGTTGACAGGCCCTCATCCCCCTGCCCCCTTCTCCCGCCCAATGCAGGCGAAGGGGGAATACCGGTAAGAGCGGGGCGCAGCAGCGGAGAAATTTTTTGGTAAAAAAACGGGTCATACCTGTGTTCCCGGATATTCCCGGAGATAAATGCTGCCCGGCATGATGATTCTATCAAGGTCCGGGAGATGATTTTTCTCATGTCTGGCTGTTCTGCTGGGTCATAAGAGACAAATTTTCTCCTGGACTGGCTTAAAATCAAGGAAAATGAGAGAAATTTTCTCCAAAATACCCGAAACGTTCAGCAAGTTTGGTCAACGATTAATCAAGATTGGTTAACCGTTAAGCAAGTTTGGTCAACGATTAATCAAGATTGGTTAACCGTTAAGCAATGTTGGTCAATAGTTAAGGAAGATTGGTCAACGATTGGGCAAAATGAGTTAAATTTTCTCCAAATTTGGTGTCCAGTTCAGCAAGCTTGGTTAACTGGACCCCAAGATTGCCTGACGGCAAGCAAAATGATCCGGCAGCAAGTATTGCCTCCGCAAATTATAATAGGCGGAGTCCAGGTTTTCCGGGATGTGGCAGGCCGATCGTATCGAAACGATACGGTGGGGAAATGGCATGTTCTCTTAATGCAGATAAGGATATCCGGGGAAACCGGGCAAAAACCGTCTTGCCCAAACCGTATCATTTCGATACGGCTCGTGATTACCCGCCCCCATCCCTTTCAAATGATTATGTAATGAAGGTTTTAATGGTCTTGCCGGCAACCGGGTCGAAAGAAACGCCGAGAATTCACCGTACCAAAACGATACGGTGCCCCCGATGTGGTGGCCGGCTAAAACCAAAGGATAAACCCGGAAACACTCATAAATAAAAGCCTTCCCGGCCCCCACTCCCTCTGGCACCATTCTTGCTATCCCTATTTCATAAAAACTTAAAAAATGGAGGATTTAAAAATGAAAAAGTCAATGTTTACACGGTGTCAGGAAACTTACGTGAAAAAACGTAAATTTCAGGTTAAAAATGGTCTGGCTTTAGTTTTGCTGGTTATGCTCCTATTTATCGGTAACTCTATCGCCTATGGTTATGCCCCATGGGAAAATGATCCTTTCGATAATCTTTCGACTGGTTCATTAAATGGGAAAAATGGTTGGACAGGTACCCCGAGTGCACAAATTATCCTGGACCCTGCCTATGGAAGTTCTAGCTACAAGATTTTAAAAATTGATCCTGCTGCCGGTCAAACAATCACAAATTCAAAATTCGTAACCTCGAATAATGGCACAATTCAGAGTTTGGACTTTCTCGTTCGTTCCGATGATTTTGATCCGCTTCAACCCTCATTGGCCAAACTCGCGATTTTTGCAAGCGGGGTCATGAAATTCCAGATTTATTTTGGAGCAAACATAAGAATAAATTATTCTTCTAATTCCGATGATAAGTATTATCTTGTATCCTCAACAGAATCAGGTCGTTGGTATTGGATACATATTGTAATGAAAGTAGACGGGGCGAATAACTGGTACGCATACGCTTATGTTGATGGTGATTATATCGATCCTGTTTCGCAAGACAAAACCAACGACATACAGCCGGGAGCTATAACCGGGTTAGTTCTCACCGGTTGGGATCGCCCGGGCCTGGTATACCTGGATGATATATATGGGATCAGGCGATATTAACCCATATCACTTATTAGGCTGGTTTTTTTAAAGAAGTCTCAGATTGAAAAACGGGATGGTGCGAAGAAGGGATGAATGCTTTATCGGTCTAATCTTCGACGCATCGTCCCGGTTTTTTATAGGTCAACGAGTATGTTATATCAGTGTCCCACGGGGTTATGTAAGAGAAAACTCCCCCGGTATGATGATTCTATCAAGGTCCGGGAGATGATTTTTCTCATGTCTGGCTGTCCTGCCGGGTCCTGATCCGCTTGGGTGTGCCGGATTGTCATCTTTGCCCGATATGATGGTCTTTATTATCAGAGACCGACCAGGATGATTTTTTTACCTTCAAAGGAAATATCTTTATAATAGAGCTTTTCTTCCCACTCGGCCTCACCAGGATCGAAGATGACCAGGTAGCCCTCCCTTAAACCCAGCTTATCCAGGTAGCGCGATAATTGTTCCTGCCCGTCTTCGAGGGTGAACCGATCCCGTTTGATCTTTATTTCCACGGCAAATTCCTGGGTCTTGAATTTGACCAGCATATCCAGCCGGCCATTACCGGCAGCCATTTCCCGGATAATCTCCCCCCCGGCATTGATCACCCGTTGCAGGAAGGCCATCAACAATAAATGATGGGCAGATTCCCGGTATTCGAACCTGCCCAGCCAGGACTCGCTGTTCCGGCGATAGAATTTCTGGAAGGCTTTGAGTAGCTTCTCCATGTCCAGTAGACCCTTTTCGTCTACGAACCACTGGGTTTGGATCTCCCTGGGAATAGACTCCTGTATAGGTGAAGCCATAATACGCGGGACGATCTCGGCATATACCGGGTTGGCAAATTCCAGGGGCGAAGATTGAGATACCAGACCCAGGTCCCGGGCGTAAACGATATCGTCGTCATACATATTGAAGGGCAGGTTATCCCCATTGATGATGGCCTGGACGATCCGCTTGATCCTATCTTCCCTTAATTTGTCCGCCAGGCTGTCCAGGTGGGTATCGCGACGCAAAATCAACTGGTTTTTGGCTTCCCTGGCAATGTCGATGGTTATTTCCCTGGAGTAATCGTTTTTCAGTATCTCGGAAACGATTTGATTGGCCAGGGCATTGGTTAGCCACGGCTGGCCATTGGAAAGAGAAAAGATTTCCTCTCTTACTTCCTGTGAAAAGACCTGCCCGGTTTCGGCCGTATGTTGTTCCAGGAGCTCGTAGACTTCCGGCCGGGTAAAATTCTTCAAGAAAACCGACTTTGATTTAACATTAAATGGGGAAGCTGTACCCAGGGATTTTTCATCTTCCCGGATTTTTACTTTGTACTCCCGGACATCCCGCAGACCCACCAGGGCCACAGAGGAGGGGAATTGCCTGGGCCGGCGTTGGTATCCGTCTCTTAACTGCCGGAGGATAGAAATCAACACATCGTCCAATAGGGCATCGATCTCATCGATAAAGAGCACCACCGGTTTTTCCAGGCCCTGGCACCAGTCGGCGAGATAGCGGTTTAAATTTAAGAATTCCTTAATATCCGGGTTTTCCGGCCAATACTCTTTGGGTAAAAGTATCGTCGCCCCCTGGTAGATGCAGGAAATCAGGAGTTGGTTTGCTTTATCGACAGTGATACTCCGGTATCCGGCCTGTTCGAAAGAGACCACCAGGGCGATGTATCTTACTTCGGCATTGAGTTTTTTGGCCAACGCATACAAATAGGTAGTTTTCCCGGTCTGGCGCGGCGCATGAATGGTGAAGTAGAGTTTTTTCTCGATTAACTGTTCGACCTCTTGCAATCGTTTGAGGGGATCCACCATATAATGGTCTTCCGGGAAACACAACCCGGCCGTATTGAAAAATTTACGCATACCCGGTTCCTCTATTACAAAAATTCTTGACCATGTCCATATTTTAAATGAATTTGCCCAATAATGCAAATGGATGAAAAGATTACGCCTGCTTAGCTGAAGCGTTTACCTGCTTTGGTCCGGCGGGCCGGGACCTGCGCCTGGGCCAGCCAACCAATGCGCTCTGCCGGGTCATAAAAGAGAAATTTTTCCCGGCAATGCAGTGGACCGGGCCTTTGCCCGGATTGCACCACTAACGGACCTGTAGCGGGTATTGGGATACGACCTGGGCGCCCGGGGGAAGATGCGGGAAATAGCGGTTTGCCGCCAATAACATGAGCGCATGTCTGGCTTTGCCGGTCAGCAGCACGAGCAGGATTTCTTGACTGCCGCTCTTCACCTGTACATCGCACGTCCAGGAACCGCCAGGCCCGATATTGGCCGGCTGGTGCGGCACATAATAATTCCCGCTCGCATCCTTTAAAACGACCCACAAGAAGACCCCCTCCGGCATGTTGTAATATGTACCTTTGGCTTTAACCATACCGGTCTTGAGGATTTCACCCGCCTTGGGGTAATCTATCTTCACGGCATGAACCAGGATCGGGGCAATATTAGACACCGGCTGATCGGGGATGGTGATCCGGAAATCGAGCGATTTTTCATCCGGGCCCAGGGGCCAGACTTTCAGGATGTAGGTCCCGGGCTGGCAATTATCGAATACATAGATGCCATCCGAGCCGGAAGAAGCCGCCTGTAGCGTCTTACCGCCAACGCTGTCATGGAGCGTTACCGGGATAAAATCTGCCGGGGAAATCCCCAGCAGGCCAAATTTCTCCAGCTTGCCTTGCAGGGCGCCGGCCCAACCGGTCGAGGAGAGCAGCGCCAGCCCCAAAACAATTATAAGCAAACGTCTCATCGTGGTTCGTGCCATTATTTCACCTCCTCGATCGGGGTAGCCGGCGCGGTCCTCTCCAGCGTGTACTCCCCCAGGTCGACCTGTTTTCTCAAGACGATGGGTTCTTTAATCGATATGGTCTTATCTTTCCATGAGTAAACGACCGTGTACCCATGACCGGTCGGTTGTTTTTCAGAAAGGAATAGGGCCAGTGGGCTATAGCCTTTCTTTTCGATCGATAATTTAATCACATTTTCACCTTTTTTCTCGGCCAGTAAAATGCCGGAAATGTAGAACGAGCCTTCACCATCGATATCCGAATCGGGCGGTTTAACCATGATATCGATGTCTTCGTCTATGGCCGCCCCATCGCCCAGGCCGATTTTCCCTTCCACCTTCCACGGCTCGTACACCGGCACAGTTATCGACCGCCCGGACAGGAAACTGACATAAAACCCAACCACCAGGAGCAAGACCAGGAAATAACCGGCAAAGGCACCGGTCAACTGGATATCGAGCCCTTTGAACGGGCCCTTTACCGTTGTCTTGTTGGGTAATTTATAGTACAACAGGATGGCCGGTACGATGGGCAGGAGCACCATCACGGCAATCATAACGATCATCTCTACTAAAACCATGTCTTACCTCCTCTCATCCTCTCGGGTTTTGTCAAAGGTTTTTTTTAGGGGAACCTTTAAATAACCCTTCATGTTAACGACCCCATTATAGTACAAGCCGGTGATTTTGTCGATAGCGTAAAAGAAATTTTAGACTTAGGTCTCCCAGGTTTTGATCAAATCTTCGAGTTCCCGGTAATATGGTTTTTTTCTTTCGTCCTCTCCCAGGGATTGGAAGTGGCAGGGGCGGCGGTTAGCGATTTAACCCGGCCAGAGAGATGGCCCCATCCGGGATTTTATGCAAGACCCATGCTGAAGCGAAAGGGAATAAAAAAAAATTTTCTCCCCACTTGCTTTTTTACACGTATTTGTGTATCATGGAAAATGAAACGCCACGAGCTGGAGAAAAAGCTAAAGGAAATGAATTGGAAGTTAAATCGTCATGGCGGCAAACATGATATCTGGACTAATGGCGAGCGTGAGATCGCGGTTCCCCGGCATAAGGAAATCAATGAATATACTGCAAAGGCCATAATCGGCGAGGCAAAAGGAGACAAGAAATGAGATTAGGCGGAGAAATTATCAAGAGCGGCCATTTTTGGGCCATCGGTGTTCCTATCCTGGGCGTATTTACCCAGGGACGGACGAAAAAAGAAGCCTATGAGATGATAGCCGACGCTATCGAATCCCTGGTCAATGTGCCTGGTTTTAAAGTCGATGTCTATCCCGGTAAGGGAAACTATTTCGAGGTTGGCACGCGGGATATAGCTTTCATGATCGCCTTTCTGCTTCGCCGCCAACGGATCAAACATGGCCTATCCCTGGCAGAAGTGGCCCTATCCCTGGGGGCCAAATCGCTGAATGCTTATGCCAGGTACGAACAGGGTAAGTCAATACCGACAATAGAAAAATTTAGCCGGTTGCTTTCGGCTGTGGCGCCCGAGAGGGATTTTGTCCTGGGTGAGAGCCGGGCATTTGCTTCTATACCGGCCAAAACTATCCTCATACCATGATGACCGGTGGCATCGCCCGGCGCCTGACCGGCTTTCAGTGCACCGGTCCCACTGTTTTCATATTCTTGCTTTGAGCAAAGAGCAAAGCAAATATGGGCTACAGGATCAACTGGAAAGATGCATCGCTGGTATCTGTAACCGTGGTGCCGGTCATATTAGAGTTGTTGGGTGTAACTATCCCGCTCAGCGGTAAGCAGGGGCCGGTTTATTGCCGAAGGAGTAGCGCAGCCCCAGGGAGATACCGAGACCGCCGGGGCTGACCCTGGCTGCTTGTTGCTGATCGGTCATGGCGCCGGCCAGGTACAGGGGCAGCCAGTAACCGGTTGCCTGTTCTTCTTTGCCGAGAATAACGTCCAGGTTTTTGCCCGCTTGATCGGTGACTGTGCCCTTAAAGCCGCTCAGGCTGCCGAAAGCAAGCCCGGCTTGCAGCATGAACTCGAGGTTACCCTTAAAGGGATATACCAGGCCCTTGGCCCCGTCGCTTGGTGTCGATGGGGTTTCACCGCAGATAATCTTATTCAACTGGTAGAGGATAGCGATCAACCGGTTAATCAACCCGGTGGTATTACGTATTTCTTCCTCGGCTCTTTGGAGTTCAGGGGGGCGCTTATCCTCTTCAAATGGGTTCTCATTGGCTTTTGTCTCTACCAGGTACTTGCGGTGCCCGGCCTCGTGGAGGATGATTTCAATATAGTCCCATTTAAACGCCTCTTTTAATTTGGCCTTTTTACCGGGATCCGTCTCTTTATTGATCAATTCAAGATATTTTCTTAAATCCGGCTGGGAAAAGTAAATCATGTGCGTTACCGGATTGGTATGGTTGCCTTTACGAAACCAGAATTCCCAGTCTTCGCCCATCGTATCGAGATACTGGGCCAGGTCCTGGCTGAATTTGCTGGCTTCTTCGATAAGCTCCTGCATGGTTCGGATCAAATCTGCCTCTGAAATATCCCGGGCTTTTAGGGGTATGGCCAGCAGCCAGAGGCATAAGACCAGCAGCCCGAAGACCGCCAGCCCAATGTTCTTTACTTTTACGGTTGTGTTTCTCATAGTGTCCTCCTTTTTAATGTATTAGTTTTGCTCAACGACTCGACCGAATGCCGGGGCGACGATATATCGCCTCATTAACAATCGATCTGGGGTCATTTTAATGGAAACCGGGGTATAGGGCTATAACAATCTAGTCAAAAACCATAAAATTTGATTCAAAGCAGATTAACATTGCCTCTTTACGGGGGATGTTTGCTGGAAAATCTAGAAACGGACCCTCGCCGAGAGGAACGCGAGACTAAAATTCTAGAAACGTTTCCTCGCCACCAGGAATGATATGTATGTCGATAATGAAACGTTTCATCGTAGCGAGGAATGATTTATATGCAGACCATGAAACGTTTCCTCCCAGAGAGCAATGCGTTCTAGAAATTATAGAAACGTTTCCTCGCCGTGAGGAGTGATCGATATCCAGGTAATGAAACGTTTCCTCGCGGAGATGAGTGCATCCCATAATTTCTAGAAACGTTTCATAGTGGGATATGAATCATTTGTATGCGCGGTAGGAAACGTTTCCTCTTTTTGAGGGTCGCGCTCTAGAATTTTAGCCGGCGTTTCCTGATTTTCAACCTCGCACTCCTGAATTTGTACCTGCGCTTCCTGTTTGCGGGCCTTGCACTCCAGACCGCGAGGGTACGTTTCCTGTTTTCCAGGGTCGCACTCTAGAATTTTAGCCAACGTTTCCTGATTTTCAACCTCGCACTCCAGGATTTGTACCTGCGCTTCCTGTTTGCGGGCCTTGCACTCCAGGCCGCGAGGGTGCACTCCCTCTTTTTGAGGGTCGCGTTCCAGTATTTGTACCTCTGCTTCCTGGCCAGGACCCTCGCGCTTCAGGCCGCGAGGGTGCACTCCCTGTTTTTCAGGGTCGCGTCCCGGGATTTGTATGTAGGCTTCCTCTTTGATAGGCACGCATTCCAGGCCGGGAGTGTACGCTGCCCCGGTAGCGGCATACCTACCTATCGTCTTGAACTATGATTGGCATGATTCAATGAAGACTATGATTAATAGGAGGTATTACCGTACTGCATCATTGTCGATCATATTAATCAGTTTAATCATAGTTCCAGACAGTATTACTGATATGGGTCAGCCCGGCTCTCAGCACCATACTTATAGAATCTGGGTAATCTTGTCCAGCGGCGTGATATGTTACTCTGCTCGTCTCATGGTTGAAATATGTCAAAATAAAGTCAAGAAGTCAAGCACCGTCCCCCTTCCCTCGAACTGCCTGTGACCAGAATGTGAGTGTTGAGGAGCACGACTTAAACATAGAGGGCCCCGGATTCGTTGCTGCTGTTTGTATTCGCGATAATTGGGAAGAGATGTCTATTGACGAACGGGACTGGTGTGTGAGAGTCGTTTGCTCGGAGGTGGAGCGGGAAGGAAATCACTGGAACCAACTCGCGCGTATGCAAAAAGATTGTAACTCTGCCGATCGGCCGTGCGCCTGGGTGCTGCCCCTACTTATTGAGAAGTCACTTTCGGAGGAGAAGCGGACACTCGTATATCGGACTTTTGTGATCGCCTTGACCCACGCGATCGACGAGGTCCGTTTGTATACCGCAATTGGAATCGGTGAAAAACTCTGGATGATCGACCGAGATCTGGTCCTGCGTTGCGTGAACGCTCTCGCAACTGAGGCAACTTTGGTTCAACAGGCTATTGAGGCTGAGGTCCATCGCCCGGATGAAGATCAAAGACAAGCTGACGAGATTGAACAGGAGGTAGCCTTATTCGTTCGTCAGCGGTTCTCTGAAACCAACGCCATCTCAGATGATGCCTACAAATCAATGGATCCAACCAAAGGATTCGGGGCGGAGGCAAACGGACGTATACTGTCTATCCTGGGCAAGGCACCGACCGAAAACATATCGATTGAAGCATTCGAGCGGCTTGCGCCAATACTCATCGGATGGTGGAATAGAGACAATGACCGGTATCGAAACAGGAAACAAGACCGTTTCGAGAGAGACTCCGAGACTGAGTTGAAGTTGATTCAATTGTTTGAATACTTCCTGCTTCAGACCACGACAGCGGATGCCACAAGGATCATCAAGCCCATAGTAGATGCTATCGATCGTCACCCTAACGAAGTTTGTCGTATTCTGATCGGACTGATCAAGTTTGAAGATCGCCAACCGAATACCCCGCAGTTTTGGTCGCTCTGGCAACAGTTTGCAGATGGGGTGCGACGGGCAACTTGGCTTGCAAGGATCGATGATGAACGTGCAATCGGTAGAGAAATGATCTCGGCTATTTTTCTCAGTACTGGTTGGAAGGAAGAGATTCGCCACTGGCGAAGCCTGGAGGGATACGTGGAACATGTACATTCCTTGTTCGTGGATCTGCCAGCGTCCTCAACGGTCCTGGACAATTACCTGGGATTTCTCTACCACGTTGGTGAGCATTCGCTTCCCGGGGCATTCATCCGTATCTCTGAGCGTATCAAGCAGGGAGATCCACGGCAGATGTTAAAGAAAATGAATTCCGTCTCTCTGCTCGAAATTTTACTCCAGCGATTCGTATACAGCAAACCTTTGGAATTGAAGCGTCAGGATAACCTCATGGAGGCCACCCTCTTTCTACTCGATCTGCTCGTCGATAACGGATCATCTGCTGCATTCCGGATGCGAGACGACTTCGTTACACCATTATCGATATCATGAATTTGTGTACACTCAACAGGCAGGGGAGATCCCGTTGATGGCATTATAACAGTACCCTGACTCCAATCAAAATGGGCCTGTTTACCCGGCGGCGGCCTGGAAATCGGAGGGTAATTGGTGGAACTCCTCCCGGAAACATTTGGTGAAGTAGGCGGCGCTGGAGAAGCCGACGGCGAATGCCACCTCGGTGACATTACCGTAATTGGCCTTGAGCAATTGGGCGGCCCTCTTTAAGCGGTAAGAGCGGATAAACGGGTTGGGGGCTTCGCCGGTCAGGTTTGAAGAACCGTTACTATCCTTCAGCCCCCGTCCGCCGCCGCCCCCGGTTATCAGGTCTCCCAGGTTTTGATCAAATTTTCGAGTTCCGGGTAATATTTTTCCTTCTTTTCACTCGCTCCCAGGGATTTGAAGTAATTGCGGATAAAGTTCCGGGTATCTTCTGTTTCAGGAGGATTCTGGCTAAAATGGAATATCGCCTGCCTCTTATTGAATGGTGGGCTGTATGGGGAGGTCAGGTCGAACAGGGCTTTCTGATTTTTGAAGCTTAAGTCAGATTCCTTTGAGCTATCTTTTTCTTTATTGATTTTTCTATTAAGTTCATTACTCAAATCAATGATTTTTTTAGCACAATCCTCTTCTAATTCAACGATCTTTTCTTTTTCTTTATCCACGCTGGCATTGAAGATCGAGTAGATGCTGATGGCCGAAAAGGCGGCCAAAAAACCGGCAACACCTATCAGCAGGGTCAGGTAGTTTTCGGTACAACTAATCTTAGATTCTTCGGTATTGCAGGCAAATAAATAAAACAGAAAAAAACATGATAGAATAACCGTGGGTACAGTTAAGATGGAGAGCCATAGGTATATCTTGCAAAGTGATGTGGATTTTCTTTTTTTTTCCATATATTTCCCCTTTAACCAGTCCTAGCCAATGTGCTTTTGTGCGGCATTGAGCAACTGATCGTCTTCGCCGCTCTTGATCAATTGATCCACCACATTGGATCCCCTGAATTTGGACAGTATATCGCTGTTCCGGGTCCAGAGCACGATTTTGGTCGGCAGTTGTCTGAGCTCTTTCTGGTATAGCACCCAGCCGCTCTCCATGCCCTCATCGGTCTCTGCTGCCGTGTATGGCCCGGGCTCCATCATGATATCCAGGAATATAAGATCAAAAAAATCGCTGGGATTCATCTTGAGGATGTTTATTGCCGCGGCCACACTGCGGGCAATCTCGACCTCATAGGCATCTTTTAACCGGTTGATGGGCCGAAAATTCATCTCTTTCTCATCTTCGATGACCAATACCCGTTTCTTCATTTGTCCTCCTTAAAAGTTTCTTATGTTTAACGGTAATTGAATTGAAAACCTGACATAACTGACCGGCACATCGATCTCCCTCTCAAACAGGATAGCGAGATTCTCGTTGTCTTCAAATAGTTCTTTTAAATAGTCTTTGATCAGGTTTTTATCTGCCCTTTCCGAACGTGATGGTAAGAATTTCGAGTATCCGGACAGAATTTCTTTTTCTTTGGCGGTCATTTCCAGTCGGGTTTTAAAATCGGCATACTGCTTCCGGTCTGTGTCCGGCGTCTTCTGGTTAATGAACCGCTCCCGGTCGGCATCGGTGGGCAGACGCTCCAGTATTCGCTTCAACTCACAGAGGCCGAAGATGTTCCGGTTGCAGATGTCGTTGACTTTTTTGATGAGTACCTCCCCACTATGGGCCTCCACCACCTTTTGGGCCAGGGGCAGTCCCAGGCCGGCGCCCTTAAAAAATTTTTTCCTGGCTGCTTCGGTGCGGATACCCTCTGCAAATATCTTCTCTTCCATCTCCGGGGGTATGCCGATACCGATATCCTCCACGTGAATACGGTTAAAGTTCAAGCCGAATTCACAGGTGATGTGGATGACGGTGCCGAAAAAAGCGTACTGGATGGCATTGTTGATCAGGTTCCAGATTGCCAGCTCAAACAGCGGGTGAACGTCGATCGTATTTTTGGGTTGATGAGGTAATGCATATTCTAATTCAAATTGGACGAAGATCCCCTGCTTTTCGGCAGACAGGCGGAATTCATCGATGGTCGAGGCCAGGAATTTTTCCAGATACAATGGCTGTCTTTCCCGGTCGATATTTTTTGCATCAAGTCTCTCCAGCCGGCTGTACTCGGCGAACAGTTGCACCCGGCGGGCCGCCTGGGATTGTTGACCTATCAGATTGAAGAGGAGTCTTCTTTTATAATCAGGGATGATCATGGCCACGGAGTCCGGGTCGAGTTTCTGTCGTAAGCGATCGATGATCGATTCCAGCTCCTCTTTGATCTGCCGGTTGGCCTGGCGGATGAAGTTCATCTGTCCCGGTATCTCGTGGGCCAGTTTCCTCAGCAGTTGTCTATAATTAACGGCCAATTGGGATAGTTCCACGTAGATGGCTATCGATTCTGCCCCAATGGAGGCTATTTCAATATCTTTCGATGAGAAAAATGAATGATCGCTTTCTTTTTTGCCATCGATGTTTCTCTTGTTGTTGAGGCAGACCAATATACCTCTGGTAGCATTTTCGGATACTTCGATGGGGATCAACATGGCCGAATAAATGTCGTCGGCAGTAATCTGACCATCCGGTGCTATCGCATCCTGGCTGTACCACAGGAATGGTTTGTCTCCCGTCTTAGATACCTTCAATCTCTGAAAATAGTCTTCTGTAATCGCTCCTGTCCTGGATATCAATATATCTTTAAGACATCCATAGGTGGTTTCATTGCGAATGACCATCTCCTCGGGAAATTTATTTTCATTATCTTTGGTTTTCAGTATCAACCGGGTCTGATCTTCATTGAAGAGATAGACCAGGCAGTGCTCGAAGTCCATTTTCCTTTTTATTACACCGGCTGCGGTCTGACAGAATTCCCACTCATCCTTCAACATACCGGCTATCTTTTCGAAGATGGCTTGCCGGATCTCCCGCCTGGTTTTCTGGATGACGATCTGCATGTTCTCATAGATCTTATGGGCGATCAACTCTAAGAAACCAGTTTTGTAATAATTAGCACAGGTGTTCTGGGCAAAATAGAGGACCATCAGGCCGATAAATTTTTTTCTCTCAGCATCGGGCTCCAGGTGAGGCAATATGGGGAATAAGACGACGATGTCGTCATCTTCGATGTTGGATTGATTTTGAAATTCCTTTCTTTTATAGAATCTGTTTTTGATATCTTTAAATTTTAAGGTCTCGACGAGTTCATGGAATGGTAGGGGGCGGCGATTTTCTTTGCTGGCATCTATTTTCTTCTTTCTCTTAATGATAAAATCATAGAAAAAATGGGTCTCTGAACTTTCGGGAACCGTTCGATGTGTGATGATGTCGGTCAAATCCATCTTGCCTTTTTTTTGTTGATAATTGAAATTCCTCTCCTTAACCAGGAACATATTCTTATTGTCGGTTTCGTTCAGGGTCCAGATGGAGGCATGTTTGAGCAGGCACTGCTTTAGGGTGTCGTTCTCTTCCTTCTCCACGTACAATCTTTCCAGGGCCTGGATGATCTTTTCGTATTCGTTTCTTGAGTAGGAGACTTTGCCCACGTCGGAGAGGGTGTTGATAAAGGTATGGATGGCCCGGTTGGCGATCTTCCGGGCCTCGACCGAAATGATGAAGCTGATGAGATCGGAGAGGAGCTTTAGATCGTGCTTCTGTAGATTGTTCCGATCGCTGAATGAGACCAGGGCAATGACGGCATGGAGTATCTTTGACTGTTTTTCATCTGCTTTTCTTTCATTGACGATATACACCGGGAATAGGTACTGTGATTTGACCTTACTGTCCAGGGTGTCGATATTGATATTGTATTGGGCTAAATCGTTCCTCTCTTTTTTAAATTTATCGATATCATTGATGGCCTGATAATTCTCATCGCTTTGATTATCCTTTATGAAATTCATCGCCACATAGTAGAAGAGTCCACACCCTGGGCTAAGGCATTCATTGGGATCAAGAGAGTAAGTCAATTTTTTTATTTTACCTCGGATCTCTTCTTCAGCATTCTGGCAGTCAACTGCTTGAGAAACTCCACCAAGCTTAAAAGTACTTTTCAGACGGTCATGGATGAAGAAAAAACCGAGATTAAACTCATTATCCTCTTCTTTGACGATGAAATCAATGACATCCTTTACCTGGAAGCTCTCTATCCCGTTGAATTTCTCCAGCAACCGGTCAGTTAACTTATCCATTAACCTTCTTTCTTTTGTGTTACCCACTGTTATCACCTCCGAAATCTTTTAAGCTCCATTATAGGATTTAATTTTCAGAAAATCAAGCCTTTTTTTAAAAATTCTTTCCTTCTGCGGGCCAGAAAATTTTCTTATGGCCCGGACGGGTTCTTATGCCGATCCTGTTAAGAACCATCCCCCATTTCCCAACACACCTTTTGTTCAAAGTTCATCGATCATTTTTTTGCTCAGACATACTGCGTTTCTCTTAGTATAACCGGCCCGATGTACGGCTTTAGAGATCTCCGGGTAACCAGGTCTACCCTTTCCCCCAGGATATCCGATAAGTAGAACTCCAGCCGCATGAACGTAATAAACCCAATGGGTTTACTGAATGAAACCAGGATATCGATGTCGCTCTCCTTTTTGTGTTCTCCCCTGGCATAAGACCCAAAAACCCCGATTTCCGTTACATGGAATTTTCCTGTGATCTCAGCTTTATGCTTCTTGAGTATTTCTTTTATCGTTTCAATATCAGCCATAGGTAGAATATACACCAGTTAACAAAAAAATTCAACTTTTTCTTACCTGGAATTGTATTCCCGGTCGGTAAGGGCGGGGATCAGCGGTTTAATCCGGCCAGAGACATGGCCCCATCCGGGCATTTTATGCAAGACCCATGCTGAAGTGAAAGGAGCCAGAAAATTTGCTTATGGCCCGGACGGGTTCTCATGCCGATCCCTTCGGCTGATTAGAACCCCAGGGTAAGGAGATGTACCCCGGGAGTGGCGGTTTTTTTGGACGCACTCTTGACAATGCTCCTTTTCGTGCTAAAATCGACTCATGCCCGAATTTATGATAGCAGGCAAAACCAGGCCCAAATATGCGCTGGGTGATACGATCATTATGGAGGTGTAATCGTGAAAGGTGTGCAATTTGTAATCGATGAGCATGGCCAGAAGACAGCAGTGGTGATCGACCTTAAACGCCACGCCGGCGTGTGGGAAGATTTTTTTGACCAGGCGGTGGCCCGGAGTCGGCAGGATGAGCCGCGGGAAACCCTGGCCCATGTCAAACAACGGCTTCTTAAAACAGGTAAACTGCGTCAAGATGATTGAGTATGAGGTTGTTTTTGCCCGGTCAGCGAATGCTTATGCCAGGTACGAACAGGGTAAGTCAATACCGACAATAGAAAAATTTAGCCGGTTGCTTTCGGCTGTGGCGCCCGAGAGGGATTTTGTCCTGGCTGAGAGCCGGGCATTTGCTTCTATACCGGCCAAAACTGTTTTAGGGGGAAATGGTACTTGATCGGGTCGTAATAAAAAAGTATAATATCGCTGTGCTCTTTAAAGCATGAAGCAAAATGTAATGGGTAATAAAATGGCACAAAGAACGCTGACGATTAACCTCCCCGGGTCGCCTGAGCGACTGCAGGATTTGATAGCCTTTCTTCTTAAGCAGGATATCCTTTCAGAGAAGGAAGCGCAAATCATTGGGCAGCAGAAAAAGACAAATACGCAGCCAAAGAAAAAGGGCCGCTGGGCGCTTGCAGCCAAACGCCTGAGAGCGGAAGGTTTCCTGGGCGGTCAGGGGGAAGAAGCCAAAGAACTTATCCGCGACTTCCGGGAAAATTTTGATTTATGACCACGGATCATTATATCCTTGACGGCAATATCCTGACAGACCTGGAATACCCTGAAACTCCTGCTTACCAGGCAATTATGGATAGACTTGAATCGCTCCCGGATGGGAGCAGGGTGTTTTTTTCCATTATTTCCGCATACGAATATCACCATGGAATAGCCAAAGCCTCTAAAATTCTTTCTGAGAATTTGAGGAAGGCATGGCAAACTTTTCTTGATTTATTTGAAGTATTACCGTTGACCTTGAGAGGGGCAGAAATTTATGGGGAGATCAAAACACGATACGAAAAGCATACCGGCATAGGAAAAAAGGAAATCAAACGCCATTCGGTCGATTTCATCCTTGCCAGTACAGCAATAGAAACGAACTCCATAATAGTAAGCGATGACCGTATTTTTAAAACAATACGGGAGTTTTACCCTGCTCTCCGGGTTGAGAATTGGAAACAAATGTAAGCGATACACCCTTTTCAGGGGGAAGCTATATATCCCCAGACGTGTCGGCTCGCTCGATCATTAAGGGCTGGGCAGGTACGAGTCGGGCACAGCGCAATTGTACTCTTGACAAGAAATTTTTGTCTTGACTCAGACAGGGCCAGGATAATAGTCCTTTTCTGATGAGTTTTCGCCGCCATTTTTTTCAAAAAGATGGAATGGTTGTTGAAAATCATACGGCATTGCCGTATAATAGAAAAATGTCTGAGAGAAACATTGGCGAAGAAATATTGTTGGGCATTCGTGAAATAAAAGATTTCAAGAAAGGAAGGGGTTCTTTGAGAACCTTTGTACTTAAAGAACCAAGCCCTTCCAGGAAAATACGGGAAAAGCTCAAACTCTCCCAGGGAGCTTTTGCCAGCCTTATGGGTGTAAGTGTCAGGACAGTGCAAGACTGGGAACAAGGCCGGCGGTTACCCAAGGGGCCGGCAAAATCGCTTCTCCGAATAGCAGAGAAAAACCCGGAAGTATTCCTGTCATTTTCCTGAAAAAAGTCCTGGCTATTGGCCCTGGCCCGCGACATCGGCACGGTGAATAATTGCTCGACCGACGACAGGCAGTCTAAGGGGAATAAAAAAAGTTTCCGGGGGGGATTTAAAAAAAAGTGTTTTGGGGGTATAATAATCCATTCCCGGTCATAGACCGGGGGTGCTTTTTAGATGTTAATTAAACAAAAGGAGCAGGGGTACACCATGAAGAGAGTATTGAGAAGTATTTGGCTGGTTGGGTTTATCGGGATTCTTTTGCTGTTTTTTTCCGGCTGTTCAAAGGCCGACCGCGGTCAGGGGCTAAGCGAAAGCTCGCCTCTGCCCCAGCTGGGCACGCTTGGCGCCGGTGGCGCGGCCCAGCCGGTGGAACAGGAGACGCCGGCCGGGGGGACCTCCCAGAAGTGGCAGAAGATGCTGGCCACCGACATGGCCACCCTGGAGACAGGCGATATCTCGAAGAGTGCGTCTACAGTCTATGTGGTCTCTTTTCATCCCCAGGGACAGACCCGCAGCGTCGATGAAGTGGATGAGATCAACATTACCTTCTCCGAGCCGGTGGCGCCATTAAAGAAAGCGGAAAAGGGCGAGCCATCTTTAATCGAGATCAAGCCGGCGATCAAAGGGGAGGGGTACTGGAAGAGCTCGACCACCTATTGCTTCCGCCTCGATGAGAAACTGCGGCTATCCACGGACTACGATGTCCGCTTCAAGGGCTATACCGCCTTTTCCGGCAAAAAGCTGGAAGAGAAGGCCTGGACTTTCAATACACCGACCATTACGATTGTCAGGACCGTGCCCTACCATAACAACAAATGGCAAACCCTGGACCAAAAAGTGCTGGTGCACTTTTCCCAGCCGGTCGATATCGAGCGGATCAAGAATTACCTGATCGTCACTTCCGATAAAGGGGAGCACAAATTCAAGCTGCGCTATGGCACGGACCCGGAACGGGAGCTACTCTACGACTGGCAGAAGAAAAAGGAAGCCCAGAAATACTATGTGGCTATCGAGCCCAAGGACCGTTTCCCCATGGCCTCGAATATCAAAGTGCAATTCTTAAAAGGTCTTTTACCGGCCGAGGGCAATATCGGGCTGCAAGAACCCCGCGAGATCCAGTTCCGCACCTTCGAGGTATTCGATATTTCCAGCGTTACCGATGAGTTCAGCCCCGATGAAGGCATCGAGGTAGTCTGTACAAACCCGGTGCCGGTGGGAAAATTCCTGGAAAAGGTAAGCTTCGAGCCGGCGGTGGAGTTCAACCGATTCGGGGAGTGGAATTCCCACTTGTTCTCCATTAACGGTAAATTCCGGCCCGGCACCACCTACACCATGAAGGTGGCCGCCGATGCGCCGGATCAATTCGGCAACAAACTCGGGCAGGAGAAGACCTTTACCGTCACGACCAGGGACTATACGCCGGTTCTAAATCCGCCTTACAGCACCCATTTCGTGCTGGAGAGCTTTTTAGAGAAAACGATCCCGATCGAAGTGCGCAACGTATTCGAGTGCGAGGTCTACTACAAGAAGTTAAGCCCGGTGGAGCTGAAAACTTTGTCGAAAGATGGCTACATGCAACCGGACAAGATCGCCCTGGATACGTGTAAGGTTTACCGGTGGGAACTACCGGTTAAGAAGAACATGGGCTATGTGCTCGGTTTCGACCTGAAGAAGATCAACCTTACGGAGCCCGGTTTTTACTATATCAATTTTGGCGCCTGTACCCGCGATTACTACCATGGCCACGTGATGCAGCTCACCGATATGGCGGTGGTGGCCAAGTACAGCCCATCGCAGGTCTTGTTGATGCCGTTTAACCTGCAATCGGGCGGCGTGGTGCCGGGCCAGCAATTCCAGGTGATCGGCCAATTGACACCGCCGATCAAAGGCAATGCAGACGGTATTGCCGTGTTCGAGCCGGCCCACGCCATCCTGGGTAAGACCAATCTCTTCGATGTGGCCGTGGTTTCTTTGCCGAAACCGGGTTTTATCTGGGGCCGGAAATCGGAGATGCTCGATATGTGGAGTTTCTCTTATGACGATGCCTTTAATTACAATTACAACCCCAGCTATTTTTACAACCACCTGCTGACCTTTACCGATAAATACCTGTACAAGGCCGGGCAAACGGTCAAATACAAGGGTATCCTGCGCCAGATCCTGGCCGGTAATATGGAAATCCCGGCAGTAAAAAGCATCAAAGGGGAAGTGTTTAACTCCCGCAACCAGAGTATCCGCAAGCTCGATATCCCGGCCGCCAATTTCACCCGGTTCGGCACCTTTGCCGGCGAAATCGAGCTGCCCAAAGATGCGCCGACCGGTTTTTACCGCCTCGATTTTAAAATAACCCTCGAAAATATGAGTTTCACAAACACCCTGAGTTTCTCGGTGGAAGAGTACAAACCGGCCAAGTTCGAGGTCAAAGTCAACTTCGATCAGAAAAAGCTGGTCGCCGGGCAGGACTTTTCCGGCCTGGTCAATGGCCGCTACCTGTTCGGCACCCCCATGGCCGATGCGGAAGGCAACTGTGTGTGGACGATACAGAACACCTATTTTACGCCCAAGGGGTATGATGATTACACCTTCGGCACCTCGGAATCGCAGATCAGGAGCACGATCTCCCAGGAGGATTTCAAACTCGACAACGACGGCAACTACAAATTCGGCGAGAAAGCCTTTACTTTCGATGCCCTCAATTCGGTGCGCCTAACGGTCCACGGCGAGGTCAAGGACAAGGACAACAACCGCATTGCCGGTTCCCAGTCGATGACCGTGCACCGGGGCGAATACTACATCGGTTTAAAGACCGGTTCCTATTTTTTCCAGGAAAAAAAGCCGGGCAAGATTTTCCTGGCCACCGTCAGCCCAGAGGGTGAAGTATGGAAGGGCACCAGCCTCGATATCCAGATCATCCGGGAGGAGTGGAAATCCTTCCAGGTCAAGGATGCCTCCGGCGCCCTGCGCTGGGATTGGAAGAAGCTGACCGAGGATGTGGTCAAAGAGAAGCTCAACCTGCCGAACGGCAAGATAGAGAAAGACTACACCTTCCAGAAAGCCGGGTTTTACCGGGTTAACCTAACCGGTAAAGATAAATACCGCAATACCATGACCACCACCGGTTATTTTTATGTGACCGGATCCGGTTACGTGTGCTGGGGTATCAACGAGGGGCGGGTCATCGACCTGGTCACAGATAAGAAGGAGTACAAGGTCGGCAACCAGATCGAGCTGCTGGTCAAATCGCCGTTCGAGACCTCGACCGCTCTGGTCACCGTGGAGCGGGAAAAGGTGATTTGGTCGAAAGTGATCAAGCTGAACGGTAACGCCAACACGGTTAAAATCCCGGTGATCCGGAGTTTTATGCCCAATGTCTTCATCAATGTTATTATCTTGAAGGAGAGAACGGGCCTGAAATGGGATGAGGAAGGTAACGACACCGGCAAGCCCGAATTCTACGCCGGTTACAAAGAGGTAAAGATCGATGCCGGCGAGAACCATTTGAAAATAGCGGTCAAGGCCGACCGGAAATCCTATGAACCGGGCGATACGGTCAACCTGGATATCCTGGTCACAGACCCGGCCGGAAAACCGGTGGAGTCCGAAGTATGTTTGTCTGTGGTCGATAAGGGGGTGCTCAACCTGGTCGGCTACGAGCTACCCGATCCGTTCGATTTCTTCTGGCGCAACCGGCCCCTGGATGTCAAGACCGTATCCACCCTGGAAGATGTGCTCGAAAGGAAGCAATTCAAAGAAAAAGGGGAAGACCCGGGCGGCGGCACCGGCGCTTCGCCATTCGGTAGCGTGGTGGTACGCAAGAATTTCAAAGAGAGCGCCTATTATTCGGCTTTTGTCAGCACAGACAAAGGCGGCAAAGCGAAGATCACCTTCACACTCCCGGACAATCTGACCACCTTTAAGGCCATGGCCGTGGCCGGTACGGTGGGCAACCAGTTCGGTCGCAACAGCGCCGACCTGCTGGTCAAGAAGAACATCATCTTAAGCCCGGCATTGCCCGATTTTGTCCGCCTGGAAGACCAGTTCATGGGCGGCGTCACCGTCACCAACAACTCGGAAGAGACGCTCCAGGTCAAGGTCCAGGCCCAATCGGAGAACGTGCAGCGGGACATCAATGAACCGAAAGAGAAGAGCGTGTCGCTCAAGCCCCGCGAGACCCAGCCGGTGTGGTTTAAGTTTATCGTTAAAACGACGAAAAACCCGCGCCTAACCTTTAAAGCCATTGCCGGGTCCTACCAGGACGGCCTCTTTCAGGAGGTCCCCATCCGCATGCCCAAATTCTTAGAGGCAGCGGCCAGTTACGGCCGGGTGGAGCAGCAGGCCGTCAAGGAGCAGGTGGAAGTGCCCAGCGGTACATTCCGGTCGCTGGATAGCCTGGAGATTACCCTGGCACCCTCGGCCGTGGTCGGGGTGAAGCGCAACTTCGACATCCTGCAAGAATTCCCCTATGACTGCTTAGAGCAGCGCATTTCGAAAGAGTACCCGCTGGTCGGGGCCGGGGATTTCCTGATCACCTACGGCCTGATCGAGATGAAGCCGGAAAGAATCAAGGAGCGGGTCAATGGCCTATTGAAGCTCATGCCCAATTACCAGCATGGCTCGGGCGGTTTCAAGTATTACCCCGATTGTATTTGGCCGAGCGAGTACCTGACCTGTTATGCGGTCGAGTTCCTGATGGAGTCCAGGAAGCGCGGCTATAGTTTCGATAGCAATATGCTGCGTCAAGCCCAGGATTTCCTGAAGAAAGTGGCCAACTGGCAGATCGATTCCACCTATCCCTATTCCAAAAATATCTGTTACCTGCTGCAAGCCTATGCCGTGTATGTTCTCTCCCTGGATAACATTTTGGTCAACGATGCGGTCAACAACCTTTTCGAGGTCAGGGACCGCATCCCCTTTTCCGGCCTGGCTTACCTGGTCAAGGCCCTGGAAGTGAAAAATAGCCTGCCCGGGTACATGCAGGCGGTCCTGACCAAGACCATGCTCAACAAGATGAAAGATGAGCCGACCATGACCCACTTCGAGAACAACGAAGCGGAACCCTGGTGGTGGGTGCATGAGACCAATGTCAAGACCACTTCTATCGTTTTAGAGACCCTGCTCAGGGTCTACCAGAAATTCCCCTATGCCGAGAAGATCGCCCGCTGGCTGACCCAGACCACCCGCCAGAAACGCTTCCAATCCACCCAGGAACATATCCGCCTGTTCCTCGCCTTTACCGCCTATTACGAGGTGTTTGAAAAAGAGACGCCCAATTTTGTCGCCAAAGTGCTGTTCAACGACGAGCTGAAGATCACCGAGAGCTTTGCCGGCAAACGGCTGCAATCGAAGAAAACCAGCCAGATGCTGGCCAATTACCAGCCGGGACAGAAGATCGATGTCGCTTTCTCAAAACAAGGGACCGGTATCCTCTACTACCTCCTGCGTCTCAAGTATTACCCGGTGGGCCGGGTCGAGTCGATCGACCGGGGCTTTGCCGTAAATAAGACGTATAAGACCCTTAAAGGAGTCGAGATCAAGGATAATAAGTTCCTGCCCGGGGAAAAGTACATCGCCGAGATCACGGTAACCACCAACCAGGAACGGTCTTTCGTGGTGCTCGATGACCCGGTGCCGGCCGGCCTGAAAGTGCTTAATCCCAGGTTCCAGACCCAGCAGCAGCTCGATATGGAAAAAGCCAGCGGCGATGACGATTGGCGCGGTTATTGGGGGCAATTCTACCGCAGCGAGTACTATTTCGACCGCGTGGAAGTGTTTGCCGATTACCTGGTGCGCGGCAGCCACACCTGGCGTTACCTGGTGATTGCCACCAATGGCGGTCTGTACGGTGTGCCCAATACCACGGTCATGGAGATGTATAACCCGGAGGTCTTCGGACGGAACGATAACCGCCAGGTGCAGGTGAAGTAATAACTTCACCCGCACCTATTCTCCCGGTTTAGCCCGGGAAAAGGCTTTACCCGGTTAGCCTGTCGAACCGTCGAGGGGCCGGGATGAGGTCGCAAATGGCCATGAAAAACCTCATCCCCTAACCCCTTCTCCACCGTGGAGAAGGGGAATAATTCCCCTCTTCCCGAGGTGGGAGAGGTGATTAGACCTGGCAGGTTTCAAAAACCTGCCAGGTCTTGCATCCCAAATTTTCGCTCGATCATGAAGCGCCATATGTTATCTGAACCGCAGATTAACCAGATTAACCAGATTCCGCAGATTCTATGAGTAATACCGTCTGAACTATGATTAAGCTGATTAAATGATTGACTATGATGATGATCAGGTTTCATGGTACCTCACTTCCTGCCGGGATGGTCATACCTTTTAGCAATCATAGTCTTCATCAAATCATGTCAATCATAGTTCAGAGACTCATTTGCCACAGGCCCATGCTAATAGACGGGAATGCCCTTATCAAGAAAAATCCAAATAAAGACATCGTTAAACCGGTCGTAACCCACTTCAAACTCCAGGCTAGCCGAAAAGTTCGGCATGAGAACCTGTCCGGGCCAATTCAAGCTCTCCTTTGTCTTTTCTAATCCTGTAAATCAGGAGCCAGTCCGGTTCGATATGGCATTCGAAAAAACCTTTCCAATTACTCTTTAGAGGATGATCCCGGAAATGTTCCTCGAGTTGGGATTCATTAAGCAGTGTTATAATGACCTCTTTAAGCCTGGACATGTCCCTGGAACCGGACCGGTTGAGCCCGGGCAAGGCGGAGTATTTGACTATGATCGGCCGGGCTTACCGGGAATTGGGGGAGTATGCCCGGGCGAAGGATTATTTTGATCGCGCCCTGGCCATCGATGAGCGGGTCTATGGCCATGAACACCCCGATGTGGCCAGGGACTTGAATAACCTGGGTGCGGCCTGGCAGGCACTGGGAAAGAACAAGGAAGCGATTAAATATTTTGATCGCGCCCTGGCCATCGATGAGCGGGTCTATGGCCAGGAGCACCCAGATGTGGCCCGGGACTTGAATAACCTGGGTGCGGTCTATTTTGAACTGGGCGACAAGAAGCGGGCCCGGGATTATTCCCAGCGGGCCTACACCATCTTTAAAAAATTCTTCGGCGACGACCATCCCCATACCAAAATAGTCAAAAAAGGGCTGGACCTTTGCCGGTAGCGTTCCGGCAGGCGCTTCATGATCGATCCCCCTCTCCACACCTGGAGAGGGGGTAGGAGTAGAAGAACGCTCCTTGTCTTTGCAAGGTAAATGCAAAGACAACAAGGTCGAATGCGACTCAAGGGAGCATTCATCCGCTTCCGGGTCGCGTTTGTCATTGTTGTCTCTGCCTATAATTTGCAGAGACTAGGGGTGAGGGGTTTATGACCCATTATCAATTTTTTCCATATCTCTTCATCCCTTTATACTTATAAAATCATAGTCATCATATTAATCATGCCAATCATAGTTCAAGACAATATTCTGCGTAATCTGGGTAATCTGGTTAATCTGCGGTTCAGACAACAGGGCAGGGGGCAAGGATCTATTTTCCCCACCCCACCCTCCCCGTGGACGGGGAGGGAGAGGCGCTCCCCCTCTCCACACCTGGAGAGGGGGCAAGCAGATGAATGCTCCTTTGGGTCGCATTCGTTATCAAATTCCCGCCTTAATTTTGCGGGAATTAGGTCGCGTTCCACCATTGTAGCCTCCACCTTTAATTTGTGAAGGCCAGGAGGAATATAAAATGCCATATGTAACAACCTGGGAACGAAGGGCCGAGATGAAAGGCCGGGAAGAAGGGGTGGTCCTGGGCAAGAAAGAAGGGAAAATTGAAGAAAAGACAGATATCGCCAAAAGATTGTTGAGGAAGGGCATATCCCTGGATATCATCTCGGAGACTACCGGCCTGTCCCGGCCAGAGATCGAATCCCTGGAAACAGAACAGCCGGTTCACTAAGACGAAATGATGATCGCCCTGGATCATGCCCGATAAAAATTAACGTACCGGTTCAGCGGGCGGTTTTAGCTGTCCCGCGACTATGCTTCATAGTCGGTGTTTTCACGAAGTTGCCTATCGGACTCATGTACGTTTTCTCTAGACAAGCTCAGACGCATGAGGCGAAGTGATAAAAACAGTGAAATAATAAAGAATTCGACATTTAACCAAAGAACCCAATATTTAAGATTTTGACATGTTGATGAGACAATGGTATCTGTCAAAGCCAATGAGACAATCGAAAATATTATAGTCAAGAAAGAGGCGGTGACAAAAATTTGTATCCATTTTTTTAACTTTTTCATATGCTTCTCGGTTTCGCAAAACCGGTCTTCGTAAACATATTGCAGGCCAGTAGGCCTTTCATTCCTGGAATACCCCTCTTTTTTCTCAATTTCTTTTAGTAGGAAGATAACGGCCTTGATTTCCGGTACGCTTCGCCGATCGATGGCATCTATTAAACGTTTTTTATGTTTTTGGTCATCCTCTGGGGTGGGTAAACGGTATCCCTTGTTGCCCCACCTGTTTAACACTGCCTGCCCCTCCCCAATAAGATAGTCTCTTAATTTTGAGATCTGGAAAAAAATGATTGTAGCTAATAAGGCAGTAACAGCGCCTATTACCTGGGGTATGGCGCTTAGCGTGTAGTAGAGTGTGTTGGGATTCATAGTCACCTCATGACCTAGTAATAGTATCTGAAAAAAGAGAAAACGTCAAGCCCCCGGAATCCTCCGGGCGGGTTACCGGCCCCCATCTCTCTGGCGCCCTTCTCCCGCTCAGACAGGCGAAGGGGGAGAGGGGGGTATTATGAAGGGGAAAAGAACTCCCTGTTGGGCGATTACTCTTCCGGGTATAATTCCCCTTCTGGCAAAAGGCTGGGTTGAAGAGCATTCATAAGATCACTGATTTTGGGGTCTTCCTGGGGGTCATATGGAGAATTTTTATCATCATTCCAGTACCTTTGATAGTTGGGTCCGTATGAATCAGGTTCAGCCGTGGGCTTTCGCATTTTTAAAGTAATTGGAATAGGGAAGTCTACGCCCACAAGCATAGCTTCTCCAGGAACAAGACTGGGAAGGAAATCAGATAGAGATCGACTAATATTGCTGCATGCCCGCTCCACAATTTCACGATCCTTTTCGTTGGTCAGACGGTGGACAATCATTGCTCCCATCTGGCTGAGGACACCTTCGGGGATATCGCGGGGGCGTTGGGTAGATATGCAGATACACAGGGAATATTTACGCCCCTCCTTGGCGATCAACTCGAAGGAATCCAGGGCATAGCGGTTGTTCTCGTCGCCTAATGACTTGTTGAGGAACTGATGTGCCTCATCAAGAAAGATGACTGCAGGCGATTCGGAAAAGCCGTCCTCTCGCGCTTTTGATAGTAAAGCCCTCCCAATGGCATTCGCCAGGACTTCCCGGGCATTGAATGCGAAAGATACATTACGCAAAGAGATTCTTAAAACTCTTTTTTCCTTGTCCGACAAGAAATCCCCGATTTTATCTACAATAGAAACCTTCCCATCTGGTTTAAAGATGCAAGCCAATTCAGGGACATGTATCGCACTCTCGATTCTTGTAATTAGGGATATACAATAACTTTTTTCATTTTCATTGACTTTTCCCCATTTGGTCGGATCGGGATTAGAACTCGTCCCACCTGTAGGCCAAACACATTCCTCTTCAATCTGTCTGGCCAATTTTTTAATGTCGAAATCAGCGGTAGGCCCATCTACTATTGTCACATGTTTTTTATAAGAATCCTCAAACGCCTCCTTAGGTATTTCGGCTTTCTTGACAATACCATTCGAGGCAATCGATGAATCGAGTTTGGCTAACTTCAAACTTTTCATAGCTGCCCGCAGTTTCGGTAACTGCGTTTGACCGCTGGGTGTGAAGATGGCAAAGATATCCTGTTCGGTTAAAGAACGATACGGAAAAACAACCTCTATGCTCCCATCAGCTCGGTCAGGTTGAGTTCCGAAGTGGACATGGCTAATATCAGTGTCTTTGAGTTTATAGTATTCGCCGGTTGCATCTAACAGGATAAGCTTAGATTTGAATCGTCGGGCCTCTTCGATCAATCTCGCCACTGTCCAGCTTTTTCCCCCTCCCGTTGTCCCCAAAATGGCGCAATGCCGACCGAATAAATGCTCAGGCAAAATACTGACCAATGTATCCCCATGCTCCGGGAGAAAGGCCAGATCGAGTTTCAGCGATTTGGCATCACTGGCTATTCGCGAGGGGGCTTCCGCGATCCAGGCCACTAATTCGGGGTGTGCCGAAAACACCCGGCTACCGAGGCGTGGATACTGGGTTAGTCCGCTTTGCACCTCCCCGGTAATCATATTTACGGAAGCAAGAAGCTGCACTGTGCCTAAAGGGTGGGCTTCTCGTACTTTCCCGAGTTCCGGCTCTACCGTCAAACGTTCCCGTTCCGGGAGTTTGATCATAACGATTCGCCCAAGTATTGCCATTGGCTCACGTTCGATAAATACAAACTCACCTACTTCGCCCGCTCCCAGGCGGTGACCATATAGATTTTCTCCTTCCGGGATAGCGGCTTTCGGTAAGTTGATCTTAGCCGAATTGGGCGTCACTTCAAGAACGCTCCCGATACAGCGTTGGGAATCGAATGGATATAAAGGCAACTTGTTCATTGCGCTCGCCCCCGAGGCATCTGAAATCGCTGGCGATGAACCTCCTCTTCCGTTTGTGCGACAAGATCCGGGATGATTGGGACAAGTTCTTCAAACTTCGCCGTCAAGAGAGAAAGTCTTGGATCGCCTAACTTGATCAGCTTTTCGATATCTTGTATCTCACTCTTCCTTTTGTCATTCCGCTCCTTGGATTCTTTGAGTACCGGATCAGAGACCATCACACGCAAGGACACGTTCGACTGTATGGCCGACATAATAGGCTGGACCAGGTGGTAATCGTTGAAGCCAAAGCCAATGATGAGAAGACCGGTATTCGGCTGGCGTAAGGCCATCTGGAACCGGGCCATCATCTCTCCAAAAGGCTGATCATAAGAAGATTGATACTTACCTTGTCGCGGGTAAATCAGGCAGGGTTTCGTTGTATCAGGTTTTTTTTCGATCCGGCTATCTTTCTTCTCCCAATCAACCGATCCGTGAAGCTTGTACAGATGGAATACATTCGTGATGTAGTCGGGAGTTTCGCGGTCTTGCTCGCGCTTCACCAGGTCATAGCTGAAATATCCACCGTCAAACTCCTGGGGAAAGGTATGCGAAAATCCATCGATCGTGATGAACTGGGTATGGCTGGCTGCCACCTCGAAACATAAGTCATAGTTGGTAGTAAAGATGCGGGTGCGGGGCAGACGGGGAGAACGACGGGCCACTTTACGCAAGAAAGATTCGTGAACTTTGGGGCAATCTCCGTTTATCGGGAATCGGCACTTATCGGCGATAATTCTTTCTGTTGATTTAACGAAATCTTCTACTCGTTGATCTTTCTCTAATTGAAGAACCATCTGACAATGGGAAAGCAAATCTTCGATATTGCCGTCTTGTTTACCGGGAATTTTGTAATGAACTTTGTCCAGGATCGCCTGGAAATTATCTTTAGCTGCCATCTTTGCTTCATCCCAAAGGGCTTTCATAGTTGGGGCGATTCTCTTTCCTTTTGAATTCTTAAGATACATGGATGAACCCAGGCCACAAAGAACCAGCAGGTTTTCTGAAAGTAGAAGGTTCGTCAATAGCTGAACCGTTTTTTCATAATTAGGGTTATTACCATTCCCATTAGGGACTGCCCCATGAACTTTTTGCCATTCGTTTCCGGTAACCTGTGAAAGTATGTTCATTTACATTCTCCTCCTCTAATCTTGTGATAATTTCTCACGCGGCCGGTTCTTCCAGGGGTAGGCGGATGCCGTGGGCCATGATGTAGGCCGCAAAGCTGGCCGGGTCTGGAGCCAGGGCCTGGTTGGCCGGGAAAACATGCAATTCGATATCGTCACCCGCATCTTTCTGGATGGCGGCACAGAAGAGGGCAAGCCCGGGAAGGTCCCAATTCTCCGCTCCTTCGATAAAGACGGCCAGGTCATAATCGCTCCATTCATGGGCTCGTCCCTCGGCGCGCGAGCCGAAAAGGTAGGCGGCAACCGGGTGGGAGCGAAGCGCAAGCGCGTCCAACGCGCGTCTCATGCGGCTTTTTGTCATATCATCGAGTTGAGCCATTTAATACTCTCCTCCGTTTGCTTGAAGATTCGATACACCTGGTCCCTGGACATTTCTGCTGCCAACACCGGGATTTCTTCCGGGTAACGGCTCTGAATATAATAATTTGAAAGTTCACGAAAAAACTGGGCACGTTCATCGGTAAGATCAAGCGAAGCGGCTTCTGCTAAACGGATTAAAGCATGAATACGCGGGGGGAATGTGTTGGTGCGCTTAACGATAACCGCCTTGATCATTTTCTCGACTGCCTGCTGGCAGCAGAAAACCACATAGAGATAGCGGCCTGAATCCAGCATAGCACTTGCCGTCTCGAAATCGTAACGGGCTTGTTCAGACCAACGTTCAACGCTATCCATGAAGTATCCCTTACTAGCTCCGCCATTATTATATCTTATCTTGCCCGATTAGACAAGTTATTGTCTTGCCCTAAATCATCCGGTTCCCCCTCTGCAATGTTAAGGCGGAGACAAGGTTCAGACAACATTCGGCGGCCATATCCGTAGGGGTGTATTGCCATACACCCCATTCGGCGCCCAGGAGATTATCCCTCACCCCGGCCTCCGGCCACCCCTCTCCCACCCAGGGGAGAGGGGATATATGTCCTACCAGCGCTCCCCCTCTCCTGTCCTTTATTGACGGGAGAGGAGCCGGGCATTTGACAAAAAAGCGGCGGCATGGTATGAAGCAGGATGATAAAAATGAACAGGAGGAAGGTATGGCCCCGGTATTTAAAGTAACCATTCAAGCGGCAGATAAACCCGGTTATTATAGCATCGCCTGGGAAGACAAACAAACCCGGTCAAGGGAGACCTTCACGCAAACGGCCACGGAGCTGACCGAAGAGGAGCTGACCCGGCTCTGGTATGAGCGCCCTTATCAAATGGCCATCGGCCAAAAACTCTTTCGTTTCCTGGACGGCGACCGGCACTTCTTTGAGCAGGCCCTGTCACAGGCCCGTAAACAGGCCGCAGATCTCATCCTGCAGCTCGTCACCGGGCCGGAAACCGACAACTGGCCCTTCGAGCTCCTGGCCGGTGACAGAGGTTTCCTCCTGCTCGACCGGCTGCACCTGGTACGTTGCCTACCGGGTTGGGGAGAAGCCCAAACGATCGGGCCGGAGAAGCGGCCCTTGCAATTGTTATTCATGGCCTGCTCGGCCCTGGATGTCAAACCGGAGCTCGATTTTGAAAAAGAAGAGGAAGCCATCGTGCAGATCACCGATAAGCTGCCGGTCGATATCGAGGTGGAAGATTCCGGCTCCCTGGCCGGCCTCAACGAAAAACTGCTGCATGACCGCTTCGATGTCGTTCACCTCTCCGGTCATGCCGGTATCGATAAAGCAGACGGGCCTTTCTTCATCATGGAAGATGAGACCGGCCAGGAGGATAGAGTCGGGGCAGAGCGGTTGTGGACAGGGGCATTGCAGAAAAACCCGCCCCAGGTATTGTTCCTATCCGGGTGTCAAACCGGCGAGAACCCGGTAAAATGCGATGGCGATAGCGATGACGATAACGATGAGACCACCCAATCCTTTGCCCGCAGCCTGGCCCGGTTGGAGAAAATCCCGGCCATACTCGGTTGGGGACGACCGGTCGGCGATGCCCAGGCCAGCGCTTTAGAGACGGTCTTTTACCGGGAGCTGAGCCGCGGCCAGGAGCTTTTAAGAGCGGTGCAACAGGCGCGGGCCGAGTTGGCCGGCAGTCTCTTAGATATCTACCACCCGGCCTGGCCGCTGTTGCGCTTCTTCGGCGGCGAGATGACGATGGGCGCCCTGGTGGTTGCCGGTCAAAAGGTCAAGCCCAAAGCACGGGCGATGAAACACCGCTACTTGAAAGCGGGCCAGGTCAGGTTTCTGGAAAAAGGCTTTGTCGGCCGGCGGCGGCAATTGCAGGCCGGTCTGAAGGCATTGACCAAAGACGAAGATAAGATCGGCTTGCTCTTGCATGGTCTCGGCGGTCTCGGTAAGAGCTGCCTGGCCGGTAAGCTGTGCGAGCGGTTCAAAGACCACCACCTGGTGGTGGTGCACGGCCGACTCGATGCCGTTAGCCTGGAAAAGGCACTCCAAGAGGCATTTATCGCCGCCCAGGATGAAAAAGGCAAAGAGATACTGGCCCAGGCCAAGGAGATAACCGATAAGCTGGCCGACCTGTGCGCCGGGGTGTTTATGGAGAGAAACTACCTATTCGTGCTCGACGACTTCGAGCAGAATCAGGATGGCTATGAGAAGGGTCAACCCGGCAACCTATTTCCCGAAGCGGCGGAGCCGCTCCATACCCTGCTCCATTACCTGCCTTTGAGCGGCAAGATGACGCAGCTCATCATCACCGGTCGCTACCGGTTCAGCCTGGCGGAGGAAGACAAAGACCTGGTCGCAGACAGGCTCCAGGATATCTGCCTGACCAGTTTTAAGGAGAGCGAGCAATGGAAGAAGGCGCGGGAGTTGGCGCACATTATCGAATTTATGGATACCGACCCTCGACTCGTGGGGCAATTGATCGACCTGGGCCGGGGCAACCCGTACTTAATGGAGTGGATCGATACCCTGGTTGGCGAGCTGCAAGCTGCCGAAGTCGAGGCATTGATCGTTGCTGTTCAAGGCCAGCAGGAAGCCTTTATCCGCCGGCATGTGTTACGCGAGTTGGTCGGTCGCGGCGGTGAAGATGTTGGGGTATTGCTGCGGCGGCTGGGTATCTATCGCCGGCCGGTTTTCAAGGAAGGCATAGAGGCAGCGGCGCTGGCTGCCGGGCTCAATAACTGGCCGGGCTGTTTAGACCGGGCCCTGGATTTGGGCCTGGTGGAGTATGACCAGGCGCGCTCCCTCTATGAGGTAACGCCCATGCTGAAAGCCGAGCTGGCCGCCGCTCTGAGTGCCGGTGAGTGCTTGGCCGCACACCGGGCCGGTTTCGATTATTATACCCGCCTGTGCGGGTCGCTGGAGGGTCTCGATCCGCTGCTGCACGAGGAGTGGGTCTTTCATGCGTTGGGCTGTAACGAAGAGGAAGTGGCGTCCCGGCAGGGCGGGCGGTTGGTTACAGCATTACGCGACCGGCTGGCCTTCCGCGAGTCGCAGCGGGTCGGGGAATGGGTGCTGGCCGCTAAGAAAAGCCCCCTGGCCACGGAACCCGATGCTTTCCTGCTCAACGCCCTGGGCTATACGATCAAACAGATGGGTGATAACCGCGCCGCCATCGATTATTTCACCCGGGCCATGGTTATCTATGAAAAGGTTTATGGGGAGAGCCATCAAGACGTGGCCACTGCCCTGAACAATCTGGGTGCGGCCTGGGATGACCTGGGGGATCAAGAGCAAGCCATCGACTATTACACCCGCGCCCTGGCCATTGATGAGCGGGTATTCGGCAAAGAACACCCCAAGGTGGCCACCCGCTTGAATAACCTGGGTGCGGCCTATTTTAAACTGGGCGATAAGAAGCGGGCCCGGGATTATTTTGAGCGGGCTCATGTCATCTTCAATAAATTCTTCGATCCCGATCACCCCAGTTCAAAAAGAACCAAAGAATGGCTGGACCATTGCCCGTAGGGTTTTAGCCGGCGCTTCATGATCGAGAGAAACTTAGGTAGGCAATTCTGTTCCGGCCCGGTGAGTCGAACGTTCGCCAGCTTTAGGGTGAAAAATGTCGATGTTTGAGCGAAGCGAGTCCGACATTTTAGTGAGATGAGCCGCTGGCCGGTCAATTGCCGGACGGTTGAACGAAGGCATGAAGCGCCGCATATCAAGCACTCTCCCCCTCTCCACACTTGGAGAGGGGATGCAGTTCTGCAACTCCCCCTCGCCGTGTCGGAGAGGGGGGAAGGAGATGGGAGAAGAAAAATCGCCGCTACATGTCTCCCGGTCGACAAATTTGCGGCTTCATCGGCACCTGTTGACTTTTCATCATAGTTCCACTAAAATGGTTATGCCATGATGAAAGAACAGGAGCAGCGACCACACCATGATGATTGCCAGGGGAAAAAGATGAGTATCGTCCTGCCGAAAATTCATCATGACCAGGCTGGCTTCGAAGCGCTGGTTAACCTGTGGAGGCAGACAAAGACATGTTTCCTGGCCGATATCAGCATCGATATGACCGACGCAACCTGGTTTGACGCCGATATGTGTGCCGCATTTGGCGCGATTCTTTATTGCCTGGGCGAGGCTGGAAACTCCGTCGAATTGATCAATATCCCCCCCAGTGTCGAGAGCATTCTATCGAAAAATGGGTTTCTCAGTCATTATGGCCGTGAAAAAATCCCCGATCGTTGGGGAACAACCATACCCTATCAACGTTTCGATGTTAAAGACGATCGGTACTTCGCCGGCTATATCGAGGGCGAATTGATGTACCGTCCTGAGATGCCCAATATGTCGCCGGGTCTACTGAAGAAATTTCGTGAAAGCATTTTTGAAATTTTCAGTAACGCCGTTTTGCATTCGCAGACTGAAAAGGGGATTTTTAGCTGCGGACAATTTTTCCCAAGACGAAACCGGATCGATTTTTCTGTAACCGATCTGGGTATGGGTATCCGCCGGAATGTGAAGGAGAATATCGGCCTTGACCTTGCACCGGAAGAGGCCATCTCATGGGCCAATACAGGGCACAACACGACCAAGAGCGGTAAAATCCCGGGTGGATTGGGTTTAAAGCTCCTATGCGAGTTTATCGATTTGAATGGCGGACGCATTCAAATCGTGTCGGATGCAGGGTATTGGCAGCGCGAAAGGGGCCGGACCGTTACGGCTCGATTAAGTCAGCCTTTCCCGGGTACAGTTGTATGCCTGGAAATCGATACCGCCGATACAGCATCCTATGCACTTTCTTCTGAATTTTCAGGAACCGATATATTTTGAGGTAATTATATGAACGATAACTTGAAACTTTCCATATTTGAAATCGTCGGCAGCCCACTTTGCGTTGCCTCCAGCGATGGACAAAAAGTTTATGACCGTCTGGCTCCCATCTTGAAAGAAGGGCGGAAGGTCGAGCTTTCATTCCATAACATCACCGTTTTGACGTCTGCTTTCTTGAATGCGGCAGTTGGACAATTGTACGGCGAATTTAGCGAGGAATACATCCGCTCTTTGCTCACGGTACAGGATATGCAACCCGATGATCTGTCTCTATTAAAGCGCGTAGTGGATACGGCCAAACAATATTTTAAAGATCCGCGAAAATTCGATCAAGCGGTACGGGAAATCCTTGGGGGCAACAGCGCCGAATTTATATCGATGTTTTGATTGTCTCCGAATTCATCAATACCTATGCCCGCTTGAAGTGGAAACAAAAATTCGGGGAAAAATACCCCAATTTCATCGGGAGCAGGAGAATATTCTAGCGAAAGAACATGTGATGGTGTGGTGCCTGCGGTACTTTTGCTTATCTTATGAATTGCCGGATATGTCCCTCTCCCTGCCCTGGCGAACAATGTCAACTATCTCCGGCGTCGAAATATCGGCCTGGATGGAGGGAACATCTAATGGTGAGGAAAGAATCTTTTCCGGTACCAATGAAAATGTCCGCCCGTCTTTCCGGCGAATAAGAACTTTACCTGCGGATTCCGCTAGTTCCAGGACTTTAGCAAATTTCTGTCGCGCCTCAGAATAGGTAAAAACTTGCATTCTACACCTCCCAGGTTATGATGCCCAATTTCTTCGCAGCCGTTATCAGTTTTCGATCCATCGTCAGTAATGGGGCATTGAGTCTTAGTGCACACTCCAGGAAATAGGCATCATAGGCGTACATGTCGATTTGATGAGCGATGGTCAGGGCAAGAGCAAAATCTGGTTGAATATACCGAATCGGGATAGTTCCGAAAATTGCCAATCCCTTGTGTGCTTCGGAAACTGTCAGCTTTCCTCTCTTAAACATGGCGGAAAAGGCATTCCCCACTTCCCATGGAATCGAGCCAGGGCCGATGAGTGTGTGGCTGGTCGTCAACTTTACAATCGTATCTCTTTCGGGCTCGCCGACAATGACCGCAACTACTACGGAAGTATCGATCACAACGTCCATGATTCACTCCATAAATCCAGACATTGACAATTGTACAACATCTATTGTGTTTGTCAAGGGTTGAACTATTTTTTTTCTCCAGGCGATTTATTATCTTTTCGATGTCGATGATAATAATATGAATCTATATATAGTTATCCGCTATTTATATTAAGCGAGAAAAAGATGATTTATGACAGACTTCCTGGGGGGTTATCCGGGTGTATAGGGGGAAAGTGCCTATACTGCTATGAAAAAGTGAATTTTTTTTATTTTATCGAAACCCTTTATTGATCGATGTTTCACCGCCTCGATCCCCTGGAATACCCGATAGCTCTATAAAAAAATTGAAAAAAGGCTTGACTTTTAGGTTTTGCTGTGATAGAAAGAAAACGGTATGAAAACAGAAACGACTTTCTGGAGGGACGCAAGCCCATGTTGACGCTAATGAAGTCTAAAAAAATTGTCGGCCTGGATATCGGTTCTTTTTCTTTAAAATTGATCGAGTTAAAACCCAAAAAAAAGGGTAAACAGACCGTTTATGAGCTGATTTCCCTCGGTTTTGAACCGGTTCCTTACCAGGCAATCGTCGAAGGTAGCATAATGGACTCCACCGCGGTGGCCGATGCTATTCAACATGTTTTTTATGAGAGTAAAACCAAGTCGAACAATATGTGTTTCGGTGTCTCGGGGAGCTCCGTTATCGTTAAACGGATCGAGGTGCAGCGGCTAAATCCCAATGAAATGCACGAGCATATCCTCTGGGAAGCCAGGCCGCATATCCCATTTACACCGGAAGAGGTCAATATAGACTACCAGATTATCGATAATTCGGATACCTCGCGGGAGCGCATCGGTGTCATCCTGGCTGCGGTCAAGAAAGAGAAGCTGAACGACTATTTAAACGTGGTTCATATTTCGAGCAAAATTCCCCTGGTCGTGGATCTCGATTCTTTTGCCATCCTCAACAGCGTACTGATTAACTATGAGATGTATAAAGAACGTTGCCTGGCCATCATCAATATCGGGGCATCGGTCACCAATGTGGTCATTGCCCGGGGCGGCTACCCGGTCTTTGTGCGGGATATCGCTTTTGGCGGCAATCAATTCACCGACCTGATCCAGAAAGAGCTCAACCTCAAATACGAGAAAGCGGAGATTGTCAAGAAAGGCAGGCAAGTGGAAGGGGTTTCCCCGGCCGCCGTTAAACCGGTGGTCAACCTGCTCTTTAACGAATTGAAAAACGAGATTAAGAAGACTTTTGAGTTCTATCGCTCCAATACCACCGAGGGCCGGATCGATAATATCCTGATCAGCGGCGGTACGGCCAACCTGGAAGCGATTACCGATTATTTTTCACAGGAGTTCGATATCCCGGTCGAGATCGTCAATCCTTTTAATGAAATCGAAATCAACCCAAAAAAGTTCGATATGGATTTTATTAAAGATATGGCCCCGGTGTTCAATGTGGCTATGGGACTGGCGCTCAGGGCCGTAGGAGACGAGAGATGATCAAGGTTAATTTATTAAGCCCGGAAAGGAAAGAAGTCGGCGGCGGCGGAGAATCGTCCGCTTTCGTCCAGGAAGAGCGCCCCAAAGGTATCAGCAAAGGGGCGATCCTGGGGGCAGTGCTGGTCACTATCGGGGTGATCGCTTTCTTGTATTTTACCCAGGCCAGTGCGGTAACCAGTACAAGAAGCCTTCTCGAAGAAAAAAAAGCCCGGAAAGCAGAATTGGATGAAGTTTTAAAAACTATCGATAAACTGGAAAAAACCAAGACCAAGCTCGATAAAAAAGTCAAAATTATAACCGAGTTAAAAGCCAAACAACAAGATGCGGTACGCATGATGGATGAAGTCTCCAAGGCTTTACCGGACATGGTCTGGTTGACCAAGCTCAGCTTTACCGATAATGTGCTGAAATTGGAAGGCAGTGCTTTGACCAATGACCTGATTGCCGATTTTATCAATAGCCTGAAGGCTTCCAATTTCTTTTTTAACGAACAATTCGACGGTTCCAACCGGAAACTGGATGGGGGCATAGACATTTTCAGCTTTAAGCTTACCCTCCAGTTTATAAACACCGCCGAAGAAAAGAAAAAGGTGATGTAAATGGACTTACAGAGTCTTCCCTGGTACGGTCAGTTTTTGGTGTTTTTAATCATTGGGGCAGTGATCTTCGGCTTCTTCTATTTCATGATGTATTCCGGCACCCAGGATCAAATTAATGGTCTCAGTGCCGAGGTGGAACAACTGGATACGGAGATTAAGACAGCCGAAAAGAAAGAGGGCAAGCTCAAGCAGCTCAAAGATGAAATCGGCAAGCAAGAGTCTGTTCTTGAGAAGCTCAAAGAAATTTTGCCGGAAAAGAATGAAATATCCGGTATTATCAAGCGCATCGAGTCGATTATCTCTGCTTCCCGTCTGCGGGTACAAAGATGGTCGCCGCCGGTGCAACGAAAGAAAGAAATTTATATCCAGCACGATTACGCAATAGATGTGGAGGGTACGTTTCACGGTATCGGCGTCTTTTTCGATCAACTCTCCCGCATTAAAAAGATATTTATCATTACTGCCCTGGAAATACGGCCGAATAAGAAGCTGGATCAAGCATTCATCATTTCAGCCAGTTTTAAGGCATCGACCTTTACTTATCTCGAAGCTAAGGAACCGGTCGATAAAAAAGCTTCCAGGAGAAGAGGGGGTTAAGACAGGATGAAAAAACTATTCATTTTAACATTGATTTTAACCGTTATTTTCTCTTTGTCCGGCGGGTTTGCCCAGGAACAAGAACAGCCCCCCAAAGAGGAGGAGCAGCCGGAAACGACCGGTGCTGTCGCCTCTTCCCAGGAGCCCGCTTCTCTCGATGACAAAGTAGAAATGGATATAGATCCCAATGTATTCGTCTACAGACCCATGGGCAGGCGGGACCCGTTTAAAAACCTGCTCCAGGGAAAGGAATCGACCAAAAGGGCCGCAGTGGAGGGTATTGCCGGCCTAACCATCGGTGAATTGGTATTGGAAGGCATTGTTTACGGGAAGGGAGAATTCCGGGCTTATGTCAAAGGCCCCGATAATACCCCGTATTCGTTAAGGGTCGGCGACAATGTCTACAATGGAAAAGTGGTAGAGATCAATGCCAATGCCGTTATCTTTAAGCAAATCCTGACCGTGGCCCTGGGCGGCACCAAAGAAAGAACTGTGGCCAAGTATTTAAATCCTGAAGACGAAGAGAAAACAGAGGAGGCGGAGGAAGACAAATGAGACGTAAATTCTACATATTATTTATCCTGGTTTGCGCCTGGACCGTAAGTTCAGGGTATGCTGCCGACAGGATTTCCATCCAGGACATCGAATACCTGAAAGGGGATGATTTTGTCCAATTACACTTCGTAACCGATAAAATCATTTCCATACCCGATGTTTTCTACCCGGATGAGAACGATACCAAAAACCTGGTTATGCGCATACCGGATGCCGATTTCACCATTAAAAAAGAGAGCTTTAGTTTCGATTCGCCGGTGATCGAGAAGGTCCAGGTGGTCAGGCATGATCCATTTCTGGACGTCAAAATCCGGCTCAAGGACAAGGTTAATTACCGGGTCTTTACCAATGCGGCCGGCCTATACATCGAATTTCCCGAAGCCAAAGGCGGGACCTCGCTATCGGCCCCAACCGCCACCGGTAAACGGACGCTACCGGCCGAAAAGGAAGAGTCGCCGGCCGAGTCGCGCCAGGTTCCCGGTGCACGGAATGTAATCAATGATGTGCGGGTCGCCGAAAAGAATGAGGGCAAGATCAAGTTCGAATTCGTCATGAATCGACCGACCGATTACACGGTCATCCCCATCACCCAGGCCCCGGTCAGGCTGGCCATCGATCTGGCCGATACTTATTCCCGGCCATTAAATCGACAGGTCGGCTTTCTCAATGTCAAAGGCCTGCGTGGGGCGCTTCATTCCGCCGGTGTGTACCGCATCGTTTTCGATCTCGATTCCTTGAGGAGTTACAGTGTGGCCTTGAATAAGAATGTGCTGGAAGTGGAGTTCTTCGATCCCGAAGCCCTGGCCCGGCGCGCCAACCAGCTCCAAAGCGAACCGATAATCCAGCCGCTGCAAACAGATCCGGGACCACAGACCCCGGCCCAAGATCCGCTGCTTCAAGAAGCGGCCCCCCAACTCAAGCTCCAGGGAGGAAACCGCACCGAAGTCGATCTGACCGAGGTCGCTGAGCAGAAACCGGCAGAGGAATTCTTCAGCGAGGAAAAATCTGCTGTGGCCGAACAACCCCCGGCGGAAAAGAACACTGCCGCCACCAACCAGCAATCGCAGGGTGCGCTCATGAGGAACATGACCATCGAAGGGGAAAAGCAGTGGTCCGGCGAAGTCCGTTCTTACCACCTGAAGAACCAGGATTTGCAAAACCTACTTATCCACTTTGCCAGGGATTCCGGCCTGAGCATGGTCTTTGATCCCGATATATCGGGGAAAGTAACGGCAGAATTAACCGACGTTCCCTGGGACCAGGCACTCGATATATTCCTGCGGCAAAATGGCCTGGACATGGTCCGGGAAGGGAACGTAATCCGTATCGGCAAGGTGGAAAAACTGGCCAAAGAGGCCGAAGACAGAAGAAAGCTCAGGGAATCCAAACAGCAGGAAGCCGAGCTGAACACCTACATACGGAACCTAAACTATGCCAAAGCCACGGATGTGAAAAAGATACTCGATAAATCGCTGACCGCGCGCGGGAATATCATTTTCGATGACCGGAGCAATACCCTGGTTATCACCGAAGTACCGGGAAATATCGGGGTAATCGATGGACTGATCAAGGTTCTCGATATGCCTAACCCCCAGGTGGCCATAGAGGCCCGCATCGTAGAAACCAATTCCAACTATACGCAAAATCTCGGTATCCAGTGGGGGCCCCGGTTTATCGCCGATTCCGCTTACGGTAACCAGACCTCGCTCAAATTTCCCAATTCCTTTGCCGTATACGGCAACCAACTCGTATCCGATAAATCGCCCTTCCTCGGGCCGCTCGGCGGCTATGCCGTTAACCTACCGGCCGGCGGCGCCACTTCCGGTGCCGTCTTTTCCATGGGTAATGTGGCCAATACCTTCCGTCTCGATGTGGCCCTCTCGGCCATGCAAATGGAAGGTAAAGGGCGCATCATCCAGTCTCCCCGCCTGGTCACGCAAAATAATATGGAATCGCGGGTCTCCCAGGGTAACAAAATCCCGGTGCAGACTTTGCAGAATAATACCATCCAGGTCAGGTACATCGATGCCGTATTGGAGCTGAAAGTGACGCCCACCATCACCGCGGACGACACCATTACCCTGGCTATCGATATAAAGAACGATAACGCCGATTTCGGTAATCTCGTGCAGAATATCCCACCCATGACCACCCAGTCGGCCAAGACCACGGTCAGGGTGCAGAATGGCGCCACCATCGTCATCGGCGGCATGTATAAAATCGAAAAAGCTTCGTCTTCCGACGGTGTACCCCTGCTTCGTAAACTCCCATTGATCGGTAATCTCTTTAAGAGTACGAGCAAGCGGGGGGTGCAGCGGGAGACATTGATTTTTATCACCCCAAGAATCGTCAGGTAAGGAGGTTAAAACATGAGAAAATTTTTATACTCCATAATGCTTTCTGTGTCGGTACTGGCGGTACTTAGCTTTTCCGGCTGCAATGCCCTGGAAAATGCCACCACCTCCGGGTCGAAACTCATTTTAATCAGTTTGACCGGTAACGACTTAGCTGGGCAGGTGGGATCGACCATCATCTTTTCCGATGTGGCAGAAGCAAATGGCGGTACGATAAATGATAATGCGGTGGCAGAAGTAACGGCTGCCCTGCTCGACCCCTTCCAGGAGGCCGGCACCTTCTATCAGGCCATCTTCGTCGATCAGATCGATGTCGAATACAGCCGCTCGGACGGCCGGAATGTCCCGGGGGTCGATGTGCCGTTTGCCTTTTCCCAGAAAGTGAGCGTGACTATCGAGATCAGCGGCACGGCAGAAATACCCTTTGTCATTGTCCAGCATAACGCCAAGAGCGAATCCCCCCTGTCCAACTTGATTTATGGTCAGGGTGGGGTGTTGAAGCTAGAGGCCAAGATCACCATCCATGGCAAGGACCTTGGGGAGCACCGCATCCAACCGGTGGTCGGCCATATCTCTATTTATTGTGCCAATTATGCAGATGAAGAGGAATAATGAGGTGGAGAAATCCACTGATATGGAGGTAACGATGATTAAGAAAAGAACGATTTTGTTGATATTAGCGGTCATGATCGGCCTGTTGTTTGTCGGTTCCTGTAAGAGATCGGCGATCAATGACCCGGATATGAATCGCCCGTCCGGTATCCGCATCAGCCTGAAGGGCACGGCCAATCCCTCGACACTGTATGTGCCGGTCGGTGAACCATCTGTCTTTTCGTTGATCGAGGTGACGGCCATCAATAATGACGGCTCCCCGGCCCGGAACAAGGAGATCATTTTCCAATGCGGGGCCTACGGGTACTTCGAGGGGTATACCCTCAGCACCAGCCGCTGGACCAACGATATCGGCAAAGCCCAGATATATTATTATATTGCTGCCGGTACCGATGTCCGGCTCGATACCCAGATTTACCTGAAGGCTACCCTGGCAGATTCTTATCGTCCTATTGATAATAGCACCGAGATATATGACTGGATCCCGATCAACGTTATTCCCTACCAGCAAAATTACTCCATCGCTATTTCAGGTAAGATATCGAATGCTACCTCCAAGCTCGGTGTGGAGGGCGTGATCGTCGAGCTCAGCACCGGTCAAGTGACTCTTACCCGGGCTTCAGGCAACTACAGTTTTGTCGTCGGCTATGGCTGGTTCGGTACCATCACACCCCAAAGAGAGAGTTCCACATTTGTCCCGGATTCTCTCACGTATGAGGAACCTGTCAATTATGACTTGACTGGGCAGAATTTCTACGAGTTATCGGTATTGACCCTGACCTCGGACGTCTCCACCCTCTCTTTCTCTGTGGGCGGTGGAAGCGCGTCGGCTTATATCTATGTCAGACCCGATATCAGTACTGCCGCAAGCATAATCGCCAACAGCAGTGTGGGCTGGGCCCAGGTGAGCGCATCCTCTACCGGCCCCTGGACCAACAGCATCACCGGTACTACCCCCACATTTATCTATATTAATGTCGATCCTAACACTACTGGGGTGAAGAGGAGCGCCGGTATCACCGTGATTTCCACCAATCCCAGCAATATGGCTGGATCGCCTCTGACCATCACCATCAGCCAGGATTGAGCATGATGGTCTAGACGAGGAGAAAAGCGTGGCCGAAATACCGGATAAAGGCAGGGTGCAGGGTTCTTTTAAGTCGGAAAAGGAGCAGATCCTCCACCTGGAGAAACTCTTTCAGGAGAAAAAATTCGAAGAGCTCTTGATCCTGGTAGAAAAGGTCATCGAAGAGTTTCCCGGCTCTTTCCATATCAGGCTCTTGTATGCCCGGGTGTTGCGGTCGTTGGGGCGATTGAACGAGGCCGAGTCCATATTAAAAGATTTATCCCTGACCTATCCAGGCAATATCAACCTGTTATTCGAGATGAGCATCCTGCTGGTCGCATATGAAAAGTACGAAGAGGCCGTCATCAGTCTCAATAAAATCCTGTTCCTCGACTCCTTCAACACCAAAGCCAAGGAGTTGCTGGAAAAGATCAATTTGATCTCCAGCGGTCAGGCCCCTCCTGTCGCCCGCACATACGGTTCCACGGTGCCGGTTCCCGGGCGGCAGGGCGATACCGCCACCCGTCCGGTTACACCCGCTATGCAAAGACCGTCCGGTCAGGTGGCCGGCCCCCCCATACCACCCCGGATGACGATGCCCCCCGCGCCCGTACCCCCGGCAGCCGCGGCTATGACCCGCAAACAAGCGGCCGACATGTTTAAAGGCGATACCTTACGGGAAGAAGATATGCCGGCCATTCCCGGTCGCACCCCCGCCCCCCCGCCCCCCAGGCCGGAACCGGGTCCTTCCCGGGTGCAACAGCCGGCTGTCCCGGCCGGTGCTGCCGGTCCACCGGCCCAGAAGTTCGTCGGTCAAGAAGACGAATACATGACCGACAGCGCCGCCGAGCTCTACCTGGCCCAGGGGCTTTTCGATGAGGCGCTTACCGTCTACCGGCACCTCTATCGGCAAAAAAAAGATGAAAAGTATCAACACCGGGTCGACTATGTCATGACCAAAAGAATAAACCAGAAAAAAATCCAGGCTTTGACCCAGCTTTTGAGGCAAATACAAAATAAAGGAGAGCACTTTGTTTGACGAGATATTTACCACTTTCTACAAGAAAAACCCGGGGATTATGGTGATGGGCGTCTGGGGAAAAGATGGCCTGGTGCTGGAAAACAGTTTTTTTCCCGGTAAGCCGGTGATCGACCTCGATTTTGCCGGCGCCGAGCTCGCTTATGTTCTCTCCCGCCTGGATAAGATCAAGATCCAACCGCAGAAGTACTATATTAAAATTGCCCTGGGAGATGACATACTCCTGGTTTATTCCCTAACACCCGATTTTTTCCTGGTCATGCTGGCCGATAAGAGCATTATTTTCGGCAAGCTCAATTTTTATTTCGATATCTTCCGGGAAAAGATCATCGCCATCCTTTAGATCGCCCCCCGGGGAAACCGGCCCGCTAGAGAAGGGGGCGGAATTCTCGCCGGCATTTGAAAAAAATAGCGGAATAGTATATGATAAAAGTTACATTTTCGTAGCGGTCGCTGGCGACCGGTACGGATTGGATTGTGAAATGATAGGCGCTGTACGTTTTTTTCAACCGGCTTATAGGAGAGGGCGGAAGCCTGTTTTAGGATTTTAACCGATGAGCGACCACCCCGGGGAAATAAGGGTCTACGAGCCGGATCAGGCCATTAAGAAAGGCTACCTGTCCATGCTAGGGGAGATTTTCCAGGAACTCTCCGCCAACCGTTGGCTGATCTACCAGCTCTTTTTGCGTGATTTTTCTTCGGTCTACAAACAGTCGCTGTTCGGTTTTATCTGGCCCATCCTGATCCCCATATTGAGCGTCGGCACCTTCATGATCATGAACCGCTCCGGTGTTCTTGACATCGGCACCATGGATTTGCCTTATCCTCTTTTTGCCATCCTCGGCCTGTCCGTTTGGCAAATCTTTGCCCGTGGGATCACCGCCGGGGCCAATTCCCTGGTCAAGGCCGGGCCCATGATTACGCGCATCAATTTCTCCCGTAAATGCCTGGTCATTGCCGCTTTTGGACAAGTACTGATCTTCTTCTGCATCGAATTTTTGCTGTGCCTGGTTCTCTTTGTTGCTTATGGACTGACGCCGACCCCCTACATCATACTCTTCCCCGTGCTGGTTTTACCTATGCTCTGGTTGACTGTCGGCCTGGGCTTGATACTGGCCGTAATTAACGGTATTATCCGGGATATTGCCCATATCCTGACCGTAGGCGTCACCTTCCTGATGTTTCTCACCCCCATCCTCTACCAAAAACCGGGGACCGGTCTCCTGGCGAGACTGACCGAATACAATCCCTTCTATTACCTGACCGCTTTTCCCCGCGATCTCATCCTCCAGGGTAAAGGTCTCCTGTGGGCGGGTTATACCATAGTCGGCTGCCTCTCCCTGGTATTTTTTCTCTTCTGCTTGGTGGTCTTCCACCTGACCGAGAGCCGGGTGGCAGAAAGGATATAGGGGCGAAGCACGCCATGGATATTGGATTCAGACGGGTCGGCGATTGGTGGGCACAGGTGGGCCGTCAGCGCGAACAGCGGTTTTTAGACAAAATCTATTCCCGTTACCTGGAAAACTCCCCGGCTGTGGCCCGCATCCTGGCCGGGGATGTATCTCCAGACCTGGCCGGGTTAATGAAAGGGCGGAATTTCCCCAGTCGAGAGCGACACAAAGAAAAAGATTGGTACAAGACGATGCTCCTGCGCTATGGCCTGGCCCTTCATTATTCGGCCGGCAAGAAGGTACTCGACACCTGCAGCGGCCTGGGCTGGGGTATGTACATCCTGGCCGACCGGGTTGGCCTCGGATTGGGAGTAGAGATCGATCCGCGGGCCGTGGCTTTTGCCCGGGAAAATTGGCCGGCCAGCCGGCTGCACTTTATTACCGGGTCGGTGTTGGCCATACCGGTAGCGGACAGGCGGTTCGAGGTGGTACTGGCGTTTGAGAGTATCGAGCATTTTAGCCGGGGCGATGGCGAAACCTATTTAAAGGAAATCTTCCGCGTGTTACAGCCGGGCGGCCTATTCCTGGGCAGCTCCTATTTCCCCGCGACCCGGCTCGAGGCAGACCGGGCCTGTGCCCAGAACAAGCACCACCGCTATGTTTTCTGTAGAGAGGAGTTTATCTGCCTGCTAAAAATCACCGGTTTTAGAAGGGTCCGGCTCTTTAAAAACCGGCTTTTCTTTATGGCCAGGAGATGAACATTGAGGAATTTTTAATCGATGGAAAAAGAAACCCTCATCCAGGTACAAGGCGTATTCAAGAAGTACAGTCGCTCCCTACGCCGTTCCATGGTATACGGTTTACTCGATATCGGGCGCAACGTGTTGGGGCGGAGCTCGCATGCGGATCAGCTCCGGCAAAGCGAATTCTGGGCCGTCAAGGATGTCTCTTTCGAGGTAGGCCGGGGGGAGACGCTCGGCATCATCGGTCCCAACGGCTCAGGCAAGAGCACACTCTTAAAAATGATCAACGGCATATTCTGGCCGGACCAGGGGAAAATTGTTGTCAAAGGCCGGGTCGGTGCATTGATCGAGGTGGGGGCCGGTTTCCATCCGCTGCTGACCGGCCGGGAGAACATATTTGTCAACGGCGCCATACTCGGTATGTCCCGGGCCGAGGTGAAGAGAAAATTCGACCGGATCGTCGATTTTGCCGGTATCGGTACGGCAATCGATATGCCGGTGAAAAACTATTCGAGCGGCATGTTCGTCCGCCTCGGTTTTGCCGTGGCCGTGCACTGTGACCCGGAAGTGCTCCTGGTCGACGAGGTGCTGGCTGTCGGCGACCTGGCTTTCCAGTCCCGCTGCCGGGAAAAGATTCGTGAGCTGCGACAACAAGACGTGACCATCTTCCTGGTTTCCCACAACATGCACACCATCAGCCACTTGTGCCGGCGCACCCTCTTCATGCACTTCGGGGAACAGGTCTTTACCGGCGAGACCAGCCAGGCCATCGATCTCTACCGCCGCTACCAGCAGCAAGGGGAACCGGCCGATTTTTCCCGTTCAAGCGGCCAGGGACTACGCGTGACCGGCATCGATATCCTCGAGCAAAATGGGCTAGAGAAAAAGGATTTTTCTCCCGGCGACTACGTAAAATTCAGGATCCACCTCTTTTCCGCACAACCGGTCAAAAATCCGGTCATCAGCCTGGCGATCTACACCGATAGCGGCGAGGTGATTACCGGTATCCGCAACGATGTGGACGGTGTGCAGTCGGGTGTGGTGCAAGGGGAGGCATATTGCGACCTGGAGGTCTTCCAGCTCAACTTGCTGCCCGATGTTTACACCGTAAACGTGACCTTCTTGGACCCGGATGGATTTACCTTTTATGACCGCATCGAGGCTGCGGCCAAAATCTGGGTGACTGGCGGTAAGCAAGTTAACGGCGTGGTCTATTTCCCCCACCGGTGGCTGTTTCATCTCTCTCCTTCCAACCGGGATAAATAAGCTAATATGAAATCGGTTATCATGGTCACCCTCGATTGCCTCCGGCCCGATCACCTCGGTTTTACGGGCTGCCGGACAGTCGATACCCCGCAGATCGACCGGGTGGCCCGGCAAGGTGTGTTCTTTAGCCAGGCCATCGCCCAGGCCCCCAACACCTGGGTCTCCCATGGCAGTATCTTTACCGGCACCTATCCTTTTACCCACGGGGTGCGCAGTCCCTACACGCGCCTCTCCCCGCGGGTCAAGACCCTGGCCGAGGTGCTCTTCGATGCCGGTTTCCAGACCGCCGGTTTCCCGGCCCATACCCTGATGGGCCCGGCCCTGGGGTTTAATCGCGGTTTTAGCCATTTCGATCTCGACAAAAAAGAGATGCTCCTCTCTTCCGATACGGCCGGTCACGCCTATTACCGGGACTGGCCGGTGATCTGGGGAAAAGCCCGCCAGTGGCTGGCTGGGAAAAAAAAACCATTTTTCCTCTGGCTCCATTACATGGGCACCCACGAGTTGAAGCCCGAAGCGATGAATATCCCGGCAGAATTCCTGGGAAAGTTCCCGCCCCTCGGCCAGTATTACGATGCCAAGATTAGTTGGGCGGACCGGCAGTGTGTCGGCGATATCGAAGCGTACTTGCAAGAACGCGAACTGGAAGATGAGGTGATCCTGGTCTTGATCTCCGATCATGGGGATACGCTCTTGCCCGGCAAAGAGCCGGGTGAGCCGGGCCGGGCTTTTCACAACCGCCAGCTCTCCGAAGAAGTGATGAATATCCTCTGGCTGATGAGAAACCCCGGGCTTCTACCCGCCGGGATCACCGTGACAGACCAGGTGCGCAGTATCGATATCATGCCCACGCTGTTGGATCTCCTGGGAATACCTATCCCCGTCCTGGTGCCGGGCAGGAGCGCACTCGATATGATCCGCTCGGGTAGGGGAGGGCCGGATACAGAGTATGCTTACCTGGAGAACCTGGGGGCCGGTTTCATCGGTTTACGTACGGCAGAGTGGAAGTTGATCCTCGGCAAGAAACCGGAAAGCCGGTTCAAACAGCGGTGGGCGCGTTTCCTCTGCCACCATTTCACCAAAAAAATATCCTCAGCGTCCAATAAGCTGTCTAACGCCGACACAGCCGGTCTGACCCGGCACATCCTGGACCGGGGCGAGGTCGTGGCCTTCTTTGACCTGGCCGCAGATCCCCAGGAACAGGAGAACCTCCGCTACCGCTTCCCGGACAAAGCCGCAGCCATGCGGGGAATATTGCTCGACCTGGTGGGGCAAGCAGGGTCCATGCCGGCAGAGGGGTTATTCCCCGGGGAAGAGGCAGCGGTGGCCCATAAACTCCAGGAGCTCGGCTACCTGGATTAATTTTTTTTGAGGAATATCGATGAAAGGACACGAAGGCATTTATTACGATGAGCGTTACCAGCGCGGTTACCGCTCTGAGCTCAGCGGTTACGAAAAAGCCCGGCACCGGGCCCTAAACCATTTTATCCGCCGCGTGGCCCGGATCAAGCAGGTACAGACCATGCTCGATTACGGCAGCGGCAGCGGCCTGTTTCTCGATTTGTGGAAAGAGCTGTTTCCCGCTGCCGCCCTGTGCTGCACGGATATCAGCGGCGTGGCCTTAAAGCAGCTCGAAGGCAAATACTCTCACTACGATGTCATCTGCGGCCTGGTCAAAGATGGCCAGGCCCCTTTTGCCGACAGCATGTTCGACCTGGTGGTCAGCGTCGAGGTGATGGAGCACGTGCAGGATATCGATGTTTTCCTGGCCGATATCCATCGTCTACTTAAACCGGGCGGCTATTTTCTCTGGACTACCCCCTGCGCCAATGCCCTCTCTATCGAACACATCTACAGCCTCTTTTCCGCTAAGATCGAGAAAACTGCCGATGGGTACAGGCGCTGGCAATGGGAGGAAAAGACCCATGTGCGGCGGTTGAAGAGCCGGGAGGCCAAAGATATCGTGACCAGGGCCGGGTTTGGCCCGGTCGATTTCCGTTTCCGCGCCCATTTCTTCTCCTTTTTCTGTACCTATATCCTGTCGCCGCTCTCCCGCGGTCGCCTGAAAAAAACCTGGGAAAAGCTCATGTTCCTCGATTATGCGCTGTTTCGTCGCCTGCCCAACGGTGCCTCCATGATCGGTGGCGCCACCAAAGTATAACCGCCATGAATGTCCTGCTCATCTTCCCCGGTGCCCCGGACAGGAGCCCTTTTTCTACCAGCGAGAAGAGACCGCCCCTGGGCGTCGGCTCGCTCATCTCCGTACTCAGGGCCAGGGGGCACCGGGTCTTGTTCCGCGATCATTACCTCACGCCCGATTCGGCCATCGATGAGGGTTTGTTGGAGCGGGAAAATATCGATTTTTTCGGCATCTATGTCAATACCATTTGCCTGCGCCAGGCCCTGGCCCTATTCGACCGGGCCGACGGACGCCGGCGCCAGGGAAAATGGGCCGGTAAACTGCTGGCCGGCGGGCCGCAAACATCGGTCGCCCTGCACACCATCCCGGCCTATATCGATTTCGTCGTCCAGGGCGAAGGTGAAGAGGCCATCATCGATATCGTCGAGGGCCGAACAACCGGGCGACTGATCGACCGCGGTAAGCTCAAGAACATCGATTCCCTGCCTTTCCAGCCCTGGGATATTTTCACCGCTATGGCTTACGACTTTTCCTGCCCGTGGATCGATTTAAAGCCCGTTTACACCCTCAACACCAGCCGCGGTTGTCCGTTTAATTGCTCTTTCTGCTCCGTCGGTTCCATCTGGGGCCGCCAATACACCTATTTTAGCGCCGACCGGGTAGTGGCCGAGATCGAATACCTGGTGCAAAATTATCACGCACAAGGCATCTACTTCCGCGAGGATAATTTCACCCTTAACCTGGGCCGCACGGCCGCCTTTTGCCAGCTCCTCATTAAAAAAGGCTTGACTCTACCCTGGGCCTGCGAGACCCGGGTCGATAACCTGACCGAAGATTTGCTTTCCCTCATGGCCCGGGCCGGTTGCCATGCCTTTTATCTCGGCGTGGAGAGCGGCAGTCAGCGCATGCTGGATATTCTCAACAAGAACATCAACCTCGATCAAGTGGCCCAGGTAGTCGCCTGGTGCAAGAAGTACGGCATCAAGACCTACTTCAGCCTGATTACCGGCATACCGGGCGAAACCTACCGCGACTTACGCCTGACCATGAAGCTCTTGCGGGATACCGGGCCTTCTGCTTACGGTTTCAATGTCTATGTCGGCCTGGCAGACAGCCCCCTTTACCGGTATGTACGGCAGCACCGCCTCTATGAACATGAGGACGATACCGGACTGCTCTATCTGCCCGGCTTCGATGTCAAAACCCGGTTCTTTTACCACCAGGATAGCCGTACCCTGGTCGATCACCGTTTTAGTAAGAGAAACCGCTCCCGCTATGACCGGTTCTTGCTCTTCCATCTCTACCTCGGCAAGATCAAGAATGCCGTGGTGCGGGCCATAAAAAAAGCGACAGGACGCCGGCCATGACCTCTTTAGACAGACCGGCGGTAACCGTCCTCATGTCCGTCTACAATGGGGAAGAATTCCTGGCCGAGGCATTGGCCAGTGTTTTTTCTCAAACCTTTACCGATTTCGAGCTATTGGTCATCGACGACGGGTCCAGCGATCGGAGTGCACAAATCCTGGCCCAGGCCGGCGATCCGCGGCTCAAAGTGTTGACCAACCTCCAGAACATCGGTTTGACCGCTTCTTTAAACCGGGGATTGCTGCAAGCCCGGGGAATGTACATCGCCCGTCTCGATGCCGATGACCTGGCCCTTGCCGGGCGCCTGGCCCGGCAAAAAACTATCCTTGACAGGCAACCGGGCCTGGGCCTGGTCGGAAGCTTTGCCGGCAAGATCGACGCCTCCGGCCAACCCAGCGGTCAATGGGTCACCCCCCTCGAACCGGAGGATATCTATTACCTGCTCAACTTTCGCAACTGCCTGACCCATTCTACGGTCATGTATCGCCGGGAACTGGTCCTGGGACTCGGCGGATACCGGCAAGACCGGCACTACGCCCAGGATTATGATCTCTGGTTCCGCCTCTCCAAAAAGACCCGCCTGGCGCTCATACCGGAGATGCTGGTGCTCTGGCGCCAGGGCCGGCAGGGTATATCGGCCACCCACAAGCAGGAGCAGGACCGGCTCGTTTTAGAGATCGTGCGCCCCAACCTGGAGAACCTGGCCGGCCAGGGTTTAACCGCCGACGAGCTCCAATCGTTGCAATTCAACCAGGTCATCGGCACAGCCAGGCCGGGGCGGCTTTGCCGGTTGCTCGATACCATCAACCACCGCCTGCTTTTAGACGACAAAGACCTCATCAAGACCCTGGGCCTCAGACCACGCCTGATCAAAAAAAGGATGGCCAGCAAAAAAAAATTGTTCCTTGATTGTTGGATATTGGAATGTGTTTGAATTGTCGGGGTGATTCTGCTATAATTTTGCACATGAAAAGCAAATTCAAAAAAATACCAGGGGTGGCGGTCCTTTTTTTCTGCCTGCTCGCCTTTCCGGCTTTCTCCCAGGAGGAAAGCGATCAGATGCGGGTCTTCCAGGTCATTGACCAGACCTTCCGGCTCGAGACCGTACCGTCCGCAGACGGCTTTCATATCGTGCTCGATAATGGGCATTACGAGAACCTAAGCCGCGATTTCCCGGGCGACAACATATTTCCTTATGTGGAGGTTGCCGGCGACCGCTTCTTTGTCTCCTGGATCAACGACCGGCAGGGGGACGTGAGCCTGTGTTTCTTCGACTCGGCTGAAGGGCGGGCCCGCGTACTGGCCGCGGGGGGGTATACCTTCATCTGCCATGAGACCCGTATCCTGCTTTCAGGCAATCGGCCGCAATTCATATTCTTCAAGGGCAACCAGGCGGGCAACGACGACATCTTTTGCTACGATTTTTCTTCCGGCCAGGTCAAGAACCTGACACAAACCCCGGAAAATGAAAAAACCTTTACCCTGCTCCGGGAAAATCGCCGGGTTTACCTGGATATCCGCACCCTCTATGACCGGCTCCGCTATCGGTTCCAGGGCGAGCGTGTGCTTCTTGAAAGGTTATCCCGCGAGCGGGTCCTGGCCGAGATCAAGCCCCGGCCGATCGAAACGGCCTCCGCCGCTACCAACACCTACCTGGCTTTCGGAGACAGCATCACCTGGGGCAAGATGCGCATGAACGATTTGCCGGAAGACCCGACCGGTGAGTACCACCACCCGGAGCTCGCTTACCCGCAGAAGATCCAGGATATGTTGGCCGAGGAATACGGCTTACTCGATTATTATAACCGGGGGATCCCCGGGGAATTCACCCTGGATGGGGCCTCGCGGATAGTGGACGAGCTCACCTCTAACCCGGCCAAATATTTCTTGCTCATGGAAGGCACCAACGATGCCCGCATGAACCAGTTTTCCGTTGATAGCTCCCTGGAAAACCTGCGTTATATCGTGAGTGCGGCCCTGGCCAACAAGATGAATATCGTTATCTCCACCATCCCGCCCAGGAACGACAGCATGAACATCCCGCGGGTAATCGACAATATCAAAAATCTCAATGCCGGTATTATCGCCCTGTCCGGGACAAAAAATATCAAATATATCGACACCTATACGACCTTCATGAATTACAACCCACCGGATGGCTGGAAGACCCTGCTCGAGGACCGGGGTAAAGAGTACGACAAGACCAGGGAGGGTGGACAGCACCCGAGTCCCCTGGGGCACATCGAAATCACCAAGCTCTTTATCCCGCAGATGCTCGCTTATCCTCCCGCTCCACCGACCGGCATAAGTGTGCAGCAGCCAAAAAAACATTTCCTGACCGTCGATTGGCTGCAAAACGAGGAATTCGACTTTTACGGCTATATCATCGAATACGGTTACTTACCCGGTTCTTTTCCCCATTCTATCACCACCACCGGTACATCTTTCTCACTGATGCACCCGCCTTTTGTCCTGACCTTTCACGCCAAACTCTATTTTCGCATCCAGGGGGTCGATAAAGGGAACAACCGCGGTAAATTTACCTCGGTTATCTCGGCCAATTTCGATTAAGACCGCGCTCGGCACAATCCGGCAGAGATACTCAAAACATATGATCGATGCACGTTTTCGTTTTACAAAGCAGTAAAACTACCTATATGACTATAAAAAAATGAAAAAAAACCTTGACTTTTCTTCTCCAGTGTGCTAATCCAATAGCTGTGAGTCGGCAATGAATAAGAAAGAAATCTCTGAGACCATTTACGAAAGGCTTGAGGTGAGGCGATTCGAAGCATATAACTTTATCGACCTGCTGATCGAGGTGATTACCGAGAACCTGGGTAACAATAAAAAAGTCGTCATGTCCAGGTTCGGTACTTTCAAAGTGGTGGAGCGACAAAAAAAACGGGTACTTAACCCCAACAACCAGGCGCCCATGTTTATCCCATCGCGGAAGATCGTGAAATTTTATCCTTCCCGCAACCTGCGGGACTTGATCGGCAGTAGGCGATAAGGTCCGTCCGAGCGATACCATGCCGTTATGACCAACCTCGACGACGATCGCTTAGAACGGATCGCTTTCCAGTTGCTTTCCTCCAGAAATTCCCGGGCCAGGCAGAGGGTTATCCAGAACAACATCGATTTGGCCGAGATACCTCGGCTCTCCGTCAAAATACTGGAAAGTCTCGGTTTTTCCAGGGAGGAGATTCTAACCATCAAATCCCGCTATCTCCAGTCTGCCGAACAGGAGATAAAAAAGGCCGGGGAGTGCGGTATCGATATGGTATTTAAGGAGGATGAGTTCTACCCCGATCTGCTCGGCGAAATCTTCGACCCCCCGGCCTTTATCTATACGCTTGGGGATAAGAACACCCTTAAAAATCTCAAGATCGCCGTGGTCGGTTCGAGAAGGCCGAGTGCTTACGGTTGGTACTGCTTAAGCCAGATCGTCCCCGACCTATGCCGGGCCGGTCTGACTATTGTTTCCGGCATGGCCTATGGCATCGATTCCATGTCCCACCGCCTGGCGGTCAGGGAACACGGACGGACCATCGGCGTTAACCCGGGCGGACTCCTCCACCTCTATCCGCCCGGCAACCAGTCATTGATCGATGAGATCGCCGCCAATGGCTGCATTATCGGGGAATTTCCCCTGGACCTCATCCCCCGGCCCGCTTACTTTCCCATCCGTAACCGCCTTATCTCCGGTATGGCCCGGGCCGTGCTGGTGGTAGAGGCGGCCATGAGGAGCGGCTCGCTGATTACGGCCCGGCTGGCCCTGGAGCAGAATCGGGATGTAATGGCGGTACCGGGCCGGATCGACTCTCCCTTAAGCCGGGGTACCCATTATTTGATCCAGCAGGGGGCCCGGTTGGTGGCCAGCGCCGGCGACATCCTGCCCGAATTCGGCCTCGCCATTCCGGGGTCTAAAAACCCTGAATATATCGATATTTCAAAAAAAGAAAAAAAAGTACTTGACTTAATACCGGTAAATGAGTTAAAAGATATAGACTATTTTGTGGAAAATCTCGATTTCTCCGTTTCCGAGATAATCTCTCTATTGATGGGCCTGATGCTCAAAAATATGGTCATCGAGGAAGCTGGAGGCTACAGAAGGATGAAATGAAAGAAAAAACACTGGTTATTGTTGAATCGCCCGCCAAATCGAATACCATATCCAAATATTTAGGTGAAGACTACCTGGTTAGTTCTTCTATGGGCCATGTACGGGACCTGAACCCCAAGATATTGAGTATCGACGTGGATAACAATTATAAACCTCATTACGAGGAATTGAAAGACAAGAAGCACATCATCAAAGAATTGCGCAGCCTGTCGGAAAAGGCCGGCCAGATACTGCTGGCACCCGACCCGGACCGCGAAGGGGAAGCCATTGCTTTTCACCTGCGGGAAATCCTGAAGGATAAGGAGAAAAAAATCTACCGCATCTTATTCAACGAGATCACCCGCACGGCGGTTACCCAGTCGCTGCAAAGCCCGATGGAGATCGACATGGATAAAGTCAACTCCCAGCAGATGCGGCGTCTCTTAGACCGGCTGGCCGGCTACAAGATCAGCCCGGTGTTGCAAAAGAAGATCGGCGGCCCCCTATCTGCCGGACGGGTGCAGTCCGTTGCCTTAAAGATCATCGTCGAGCGGGAGCGGGAAATCCAGGCGTTCGTAGCGGAAGAATACTGGTCCATCAACGCCGAGCTCGAAGGCTCGCATAAACCCCCGTTTACTGCTAAACTGGAGGAACACCGGCAAAAGAAAATCAAAATCGCCAACCAGCAGGAGAGCGATACCATTCTGGAACGGCTCCAAAACTCCCCCTACATCCTGGATAAAATTATCCGGAAACTGAAAAAAAGGGCACCGTATGCCCCCCTGATCACCTCGACCCTGCAACAGGAGGCGAATAGACGGTTCAATCTCCCGGTCAAGCGAACCATGAGCCTGGCCCAGGAATTGTATGAAGGCATTACCCTCAAAGATGGCGAGACGACGGGCTTGATCACTTACATGAGAACCGATTCCTATCGCCTCTCCCAGGATGCCCAGGAGGGGGCCAAAAAATTTATCGTGGACAACTTTGGCCCCGACTATTACCCGGCCAAACCCAATTTTTTCGGCTCCAAGAAAAAAATCCAGGATGCCCATGAAGCCATTCGCCCGGCCCTTCCCTTCCATACCCCGGATGAGCTCAAGGACTATCTCAATCCCAACCAGCTGAAAATCTACAAACTCATCTGGGATCGGTTTTTTGCTTCCCAGATGAAAGACGCCGAAGTGGAAGAGACCACCTTTGAAATCCTCAATGGGGATTACCAGTTTGTCGCCAAAGGCGAGGTGATCAAGTTTGACGGTCACTACAAAATTCTCAAACAGAAGAGCGCGGAAGATGAGCTCCCGGCTTTGAAAGAAAAAGAGGTATTAAAACTCCTGCAAATCATCCCCAAACAAAATTTCACCAAACCCCCGGCCCGTTACACCGAGGCGACCCTGGTGAAGATACTGGAAGAGAAAGGCATCGGCCGGCCTTCCACCTATGCCACCATCATCGACACGCTCGGTAAGAGGGCCTATGTCAGTAGGGATGAAGGCAAGTTCGTGCCCACATTTCTCGGTTTCAATGTGGTCGAGTACCTGGATCGCCATTTCAAGGATATCATGAATTACAATTTTACCGCTAACCTGGAAAAGCAGTTGGACCAGGTATCTGAGGGTAAACTCGACTGGGTGCAGGGCATCGATCACTTCTATAAAAAACTACAGGCCGACCTCACCAAAGTCAAAGCCGAAGAAAAGCTCCAGATGGCCACGGGCAAGAAATGCCCGGATTGCGGCAAAGACCTGGTGCTCAAGTACTCTTTCAAGACCAAGGGCTGGTTTGCCGGTTGCTCCGGTTACCCGGCCTGCAAGTACACCGAAAAAATGCAGGATAACGGCACCGAAGTCCGCAAAGATGAAATCCAGGACCGGCTGTGCCCACAACCCGGGTGCGGCAAACCCCTGGTCAAGCGTTACTCCAGGAAGACGCGCCAATACTTCATCGGTTGCTCCGGTTTCCCGGCCTGCAATTTCATCGAGGCCGCCAAAGAGGGCGATCTCGGCCCCTGTCCCCTATGCGGTAAGCCTTTGTTAAAAAGGTTTTCCAGGAAAACCCGCCGGTATTTTGTCGGCTGTAGCGGTTATCCCGATTGTTCTTACCTGGCCTCAGGGGCAAAGAAAAAGAAAACGGCTAAGACCGAACAGGAAAAAGTGGACAATGAATGATAAAGCGATTATTATCGGGGGGGGCCTGGCCGGAACGGAAGCCGCTTTCCAGCTAGCCAGCCGGGGCATCCCGGTCGAATTGTACGAGATGCGGCCCGATCACCAGACCGAAGCCCATAGCAGCGGTTTTTTGGCCGAGATGGTCTGCTCCAATTCCCTGGGCGCCACCCAGGTCAATTCTGCCTCCGGGCTTTTAAAAGAAGAGCTCAAGGTTCTCAATTCCTTCTTCTTACAGGTAGCAGAAAAATTTCGCGTCCCGGCCGGCAGCAGTTTTTCCGTAGACCGGCTTAAACTGGCCGGGAGTCTGACCGATGAGATCGAGAAAATCCCCAATATCCGCATCATCCGCGAAGAAATGAAAGGGATCCCGGAGACCGAATGCCCGGTGATCATCGCTACCGGCCCCTTGACCAGCAACGATTTTGCCAATGCCCTCACCCAATTGACTATCCGCAAGAACCTCTTCTTCTTCGACGCCACCTGCCCGATCATCAACGCCGGTTCTATCGACTTTTCCCAGGTCTACATGGCCTCTCGTTACGACAAGGGCGAGGCCGATTTCCTCAACATCCCCCTAACCGAAGAGCAGTACAGGGAATTCGTCGGCGATCTATTGGCAGCCGAAAAAGTGGAGATAAAAGACTTTGAGAAAGACATGTTTTTCGACGCCTGCCTGCCCATCGAAGAGATCGCCCGCCGGGGAGAAAAATCCCTCTCCTTCGGTCCCTTAAAACCGGTGGGCCTGATCGACCCGAGCACCGGGGAAATGCCCTATGCGGTCATCCAGCTCAGGCAGGATGACTTGCAGCGTAATTTTTACCAGCTCGTCGGTTTCCAGACCCGTTTAAAATGGGGGGAGCAGCAGCGAATCTTTCGCAAACTCCCCGGGCTGGCCGGGGCCGAATTCGAGCGTTATGGCCGTATGCACCGGAACACCTACATCAACAGCCCCTTGATCATTAACAAATTCTACCAGGTCAAGACCCGGCCCAACATCTTTTTTGCCGGCCAAATCTGCGGTGTGGAAGGCTATGTGGAATCCGTTAATTCCGGGCTCCTGGCCGGTATCTTTGCCGCCCAGCAGCTGCTTAAACAGACGCTCTATACCCTGCCGGAAAACACGGCTTCCGGCGCCCTGGTCAATTACATCTCCCAGGCCAACTGGCGCGACTTCCGTCCGACCAAATTTTCTTTCGGAATGCTTCCCGATGCGCCCGGCCGGCGAGAAAACAAAAAAATGAAGAAAGAAATAAAGGCAGATATTGCCCTGCGGGAACTGGCCAAATGGAAAGAGAAAGCCGGTATTTAAAAGAGTACCTCGATCACCTGGCTTATATCAAGAAATTTTCCCCCCATACCCTCAAAGCTTACCGCCAGGATATCGAACAATTTATCCGGTATTTTCAGGAGACCCGGCAAGCGGTCGGTAAAGAGAGCATCCGCGATTTTATCTCCGCCACCCACATCAAAACCCGCAATAAGGCCACCCTTTCCCGCAAAATCTATGCCATCAAATCCTTTTATACCTACCTGGTGCAGAGCGGGAAAATGGAGGACAACCCCTTCGACCTCATTTCCAGCCCCAAACTGGAGAAAAAACTACCCCAGATACTGACTGAGAAAGAGATGGTGGAATTCCTCGACCGGCTGCCGGCAGAAGATTTTCTCTCCCTGAGAAACAAAGCCATATTCGAATTCCTCTACGCCACCGGCCTGAGAATCTCCGAGCTCATCAACCTCAAGAAGAACGATATCGATATGAATGAAGGTTTATTGCGGGTCATGGGCAAAGGCAAAAAAGAACGCATCGTGCCGTTCCACAACCGGGCCAGGGATCTTTTGCTCACTTACCTCGAAGCTGCCGGCCAGCGGTTTAAGATCAGCGGCGATTTCTTGTTTTTCAATGCCCGCGGCGGCAAGATTACCGAGCGCTCCGTGGAAAGAATCTTACAATCCACCTATCAGACCATCATGCAGTCCGGGAAAAAGGTCTATCCCCACCTATTCCGTCACTCCTTTGCCACCCACCTGTTGCAACGGGGGGCCAATCTTAGGGTCATCCAGGAGCTGCTGGGACACTCCAACCTGGCCACCACCGAAAAGTACACCAGCCTCGATTACGGCGATCTCTTAAAGGTGTACCAACACGCCCATCCGCGCGCATGAAAAAAAAGTTACTGGTGCACTTCTTGCGGATATTCATCAGCCTCGGCCTGATCGGCTATTTTCTCTACACCCTGGCCCAAGAACAGGGCGGCCTTAAACTGGCCTTCCAGACCTTTGCCCGGGCATTTATCCATACCTCCATCCCCTGGTTGATCCCGGCTTTTCTCCTCCATTTGCTGGGGTTCTCCCTGCTCAGTCTGCGCTGGCAGATTCTCTTGCGTCCCCAGGGGGTAAACGCCTCTTTTAACCAGCTTTTCCTCTATTATTTCATGGCCGCATTCTTCAATACTATCCTGCCCTCGACTGTCGGCGGAGACGCTATGCGGGCCATCGAGAGCCGTAAATTGACCGGCCAGGCCACCACCTCCGTCGTCGTTATCGTCATCGAGAGGCTCTCGGGCATGCTCGCCCTGGGAGTGATTGCCGGTACCGCCCTGGTGATGAAGATATTTTCCAACCAGGGCCAGGGTGCTGCCAGTTGGGGCTTTGTGCTGGCCATCTTCGGCGGATTCTTGCTCCTTATCCTGGCCACCCACCCCCGGTTAGCCCCCAAGATACTCCACTTCTCCGGGAAAATATTGCCCCAGCGCCTACAGGCATTACTCGACCAGGCCTATCGGGCCGTGGCCGTCTATTACCGCCACCCCGGCTCCCTGGTCAGCTCATTTGCCGTCAGCATCGTCTTCCAATTCAACATGGTTGTTTATTACTACCTGATCGCCCGGGCCCTACACCAAAACCCCGATCCCCTCGATTTCCTGGTCAAAGCCCCCATCCTCGTCTTCCTGCTCATGACCGTACCGGCCATCAACGGCATCGGTGTGCGTACTTATGTGTTCACCCAATTGATGAAATTCCCCAAAGCCATCGGCCTCTCGGCCGAAGCCATAGACCTTGGATTCAAGTACATATATGGGCTTTTGGGCGGCATCATGTTCCTCCTCTACCGCCGCACACCCCGGGGCGACCGGCGCCCGGGATAGATCAGCGTTCCTTTCGATGGTCTTCCGCGCCGGACATAATCCAGATTTCCCGCTTTAACGCCTGCAGGATATTGTAAATAATCAGGCAAATAGAGGCATGACGGATGAAACCGCTTAACCGGTGGATCAACCCCTGGTTAAAGATATTGGGATATTGGCGACAAAACTGGGGTCTGTGGGCATAAACCGCGCACCGTGTCCCTTCCAGGAAAGGACAGGGCCGCACCTTAAAGGTGAGCTTGCCTTCCCGGCTCGATGGGGCCAGGTAGTCCCGTTTCACCTGCTCGCCGGATAGTTTTAAGGCGCCAGCCAACCGGGTGACATCGGCATCATCCAGGAACGGTTCCACCTCCCGGCAGCAATTGGCGCAGGCCCGACAATCGATGCGGGGGGTGATCCTTTTGCTCAGCTTTTCCACTTCCTCATCGATCATCTCTTCCGGTAAACCGGAATCCTTCAGGTAGGATCGAAAGCCCCGGTTTTCTTCATCCCGCTGGCTGGCCATCTTCTTAATTTTATCGATACTGGTCAACAATTTCATCGGCAAGTCCCTCAAACAGAGTTAACCATAAGCTGATTTTCATAAAAGGTATACCCTGATATTTACCAGAAACCCACCTTCCTGTCAACAGGTAACTTGAATCGACAGAAAAAAAAAGAAGCCGGGGTCAGGCGCCGGGCAGACAACCGGCGCAGATGCCCTTAAAATAGATATGATGCTCATTGACCTGGTGCATTCTCAAAGAGGGGATGTCGATCTTGACCAGGTCCATATCGAGGTCGATGATATCCCCGCAATCCTGGCATTTGAAATGCCCGTGCAATGAGGTATCCGCATCGTAGCGGGTCTCGTTCTCCTCGATGATGATGACCACCGCAATTTTTTCCTGGATAAAAAGATTTAGCGTGTTGTAGACCGTGGTCTTGGACAGGGTGGGGATCTTTTTTACCAATTCCTGGAAGATCATCTCGACGGTTGGATGGTTACGGTACTTGATCAGGTATTCAAAAACCTGCAATCTCTGGTAGGAAGGTTTGATGCCGTGAGCCTTCAAATACTCGCTCACATTCTCGATATTTAATTGCATGGAGACACCTTTGGCGTTATCAATTTCTTTCTTCCCCCAACGGGGAAAAGTGGCAAGTAAGGGAAATTCATTTTTGGAACCATTTCAAGAGAAATAGTATTATACAAATAGATTAATGTCAAGCATCTTTTAAAAGAAGCTTCCCCAAAAACTAAAAATTTTTTAAAATAAAATTTCTTGTTGACAAAACTCAACATTCATATTATAAAATTGGAATCATTCCAAAACGTAAACTTATTTTAGGAGGCAACGATGAATGTTCATGAGACCATTGAGAAACGCCGGGCTTACCGGTCTTTGGACCCGGTAGAGATTACCGAGGCCCTTATCCATGACCTGGCCGATCAGGCCCGGTTGGCCCCATCCTGTTTCAATAAACAGCCGTGGCGCTTTGTCTTTGCCCACAGCCCGGCAGTAAGGGAAAAGCTCTCTGCCGCCATGTCCAAAGGGAACGAGTGGACGCAGGCAGCATCTATGGTTATTGCCGTATTCAGCCAAAAAGACCTGGACTGCCTGGTCAAAGAGCGGGAGTATTATCTTTTCGATACCGGCATAGCCACCGCATTCTTAATCCTGCGGGCCACAGAGCTGGGCCTGGTGGCCCACCCGATTGCCGGGTTCGATGAAGATAAGGCCAAAGAGATTCTCGGCATCCCGTCGGAGATGCGTTTAATCACCCTGGTCTTGGTAGGCAAGAAATCCGACCGGCCGAGTCCCCTGCTATCCGAGAAGATGCAGGAAGCGGAGCACAAGAGACCGCCACGCCTGGATTTTGCCGAGTTTGCCTATATCGATGCGTACAAAAAGTAAACGGCCTTATTATATCCTGTGTTGTGCATATATGCAACAAAAAGGGTAGGTGGAGAAGGAGAATGGCGCATATATGCAACAAAAAGGCTGGCTGCATGAGGAGAATGGTGCATATGTGCAACAATTGTTTGCATATATGCAACAAAAAGGATAGCTGCATGAGGAGAATGGTGTATATGTGCAACAATTGTTTGCATATGTGCAACGAATGTTTGCATATATGCTTCAATTTGGAGCACATACGCAACGGTTTGTTGCATATATGCAACGCCGGTAATCGGTAAGCTAGATTTTTTTTGCATATATGCACCATCATCGATAGGTGAACCGGAATGTTGTTGCATATGTGCGCCTTTTTGTTGCATGTATGCGCCACGCTTACCCGATAGTATAGCTTATTGTTGCATATTTGCCTCGTCTTGTTGCATATATGCGCCAAACTGTTGCATACATGCACGCTGCCGCGGCGGGCCCCAAGCACTCCCCTCCTGGGCGCCGAATGTTGTCTGAACCTTGACTCTGCAAAGTTAAGGCAGAGTCAACAATGGGAACGCGACAAAAAGGAGCGTTCTTCTGCTTAAAAGAAACGTTAACCAGATTACGCAGATTCTATGAGTAATACTGTCTGAACTATGATTTAACTGATTGGTATGATCGACTATGATGATGATTGGGTCTCATGGGGGGCCTTACCTCCTGGCAGTATAGCTATACCTTCTATTAATCATAGTCTTCATTTAATCATGCCAATCATCGTTCAGACACAGGTCATTAGGCCTTAAGTTGAGGGGACGATGCAGGAGAGGAGGGCGTTCTCCTCACCCCTGACCCCCTCTCCAAGTGTGGAGAGGGGTGGATAGAGCTTGCTCCCCTTCCCTACACTTGGGGAAGGGGTTGGGGGATGGGGAAAGACCTCAACCATAGTCTCTGCTTATAAATTGCAGAGACAAGGAGCGTTCCCCCGTTTCCATCTCCGCAAAATACAGGCAGAGACAACAAGGGTAGAACGCGAACGGGTGCAGCGTTCACCAGCTTCCATCTCCGCAAAGTATAGGCGGAGACAAGGAGTATAAAATGCCATACGTAACAACCTGGGAACGAAGGGCCGAGATGAAAGGCCGGGAAGAAGGGGTGGTCCTGGGCAAGAGAGAATGGCGGTCCTATTTTATGGTTTTCTTAAGTTCTTCAGCCTGCCTGAGATATTTTTGAGCCTGGGGGTTGCTGGGGTACTTTTTCAAGATGCTGATGGCGAGATCCAGGAGAGGAGGAACTTCTTCTCTTATCGCTGAACAGGCATCAGGGGCTATCGTATAGAAAATAGTCAGCGAAAGAATGGTTCGGCACAGGTCCAGGTCGAAGGCAGAGGGGTATTTTGCAGCCAGTTCCTTTCGTATGTTTAAAGCTTCTTGTAAGTTAGATAGAGCAGCGGCGTATTTGTTCATGTTAATATTTAAAAGGCCCAGGTTGTTGAGGGAAGTGGCCACAAAAGTTAAATAGGCGGCGGGATTGGTTTTAGCCAGTTCCCGGTAAATCCCCAACGCTTCCGCATACGCCTGCTCCGCTGCCGTTAACCGGGTGGTGTTTTTATACAATATCCCCAGGTTGTTGAGGGTCATAGCCACATCGGGTAAATAGGCGGCCGGATTGGTTTGAGCCAGTTCCCGTCTAATCCCCAACGCTTCCGCATACGCCTGCTCCGCTTCCGTTAACCGGGTGGTAGCGGAATACTGATTCCCCAGGTTGTTGAGGGAAGCGGCCACATCAGATAAATAGGCGGCGGGATTGGTTTTAGCCAGTTCCCGGTAAATCCCCAACGCTTCCGCATAGGCCTGCTCCGCTGCCGTTAACCGGGTGGTGTTTTTATACAATATCCCCAGGTTGTTGAGGGAAGTGGCCACAAAAGATAAATAGGCGGCCGGATTGGTTTTAGCCAGTTCGCGGTAAATCCCCAACGCTTCCGCATAGGCCTGCTCCGCTTCCGTTAACCGGGTGGTAGCGGAATACAGATTCCCCAGGTTGTTGAGTGAAGTGGCCACACCGGGTAAATAGGCGGCCGGATTGGTTTTAGCCAGTTCCCGTTTAATCCCCAACGCTTCCGTATACGCCTGCTCCGCTGCCGTAAACCGGGTGGTCGTATAATACAGATTCCCCAGGTTGTTGAGGGAAGTGGCCACATCAGATAAATAGGCGGCGGGATTGGTTTTAGCCAGTTCCCGTCTAATCCCCAGCGCTTCCGCATACGCCTGCTCCGCTGCCGTTAACCGGGTGGTAGCGGAATACAATAGTCCCAGGTTGTTGAGGGAAGTGGCCACAAAAGATAAATAGGCGGCCGGATTGGTTTTAGCCAGTTCCCGGTAAATCCCCAGCGCTTCCGCATAGGCCTGCTCCGCTGCCGTTAACCGGGTGGTATCGGAATACAGATTCCCCAGGTTGTTGAGGGTCATAGCCACATCGGGTAAATAGGCGGTCGGATTGGTTTTAGCCAGTTCCCGGTAAATCCCCAGCGCTTCCGCTAACGCCTGCTCCGCTTCCGTTAACCGGGTGGTATCATTATACAATAGCCCCAGGTTATTGAGGAATGCCGCTTTTGCCCCATCTTCCATTTTAATGGCCAGGGCTTTATTACATATTTCTTCCCCTTTTGGAAAATTCCTTTGATCCCATAGAAACGCAGAAAATTCCAGGTAATTATCCAGGTTGCCCGGATCTGCCACTAATGCCTGATCATAATAGGATTCAGCTTCGACAAAATTAAATTTAATTCTATGAAGACGCGCCCCAAGGATATATGCCTCCCCGATAGCTCTAAGTCGTTCCTCAGTCTTTTTTAGGGCCCGGTCCAATTTCTCCTTGTTCAATACTTCCAGTGCCTTATCGATATCACCTTTGGTAAAATACCCAAATGCCTCTCTATACAAATCGGATGCTTCATCCAGGTTGACCTGGGCAAAATCCTCGGCCATGCGCTTTGCCTGTGCCAATGCGGCATCTCGCTCGGCTGTTAATCGACGGATTTCTGTGTCTTTTGTTCCAATAATCGCCGATTCGATCTTCTTTAACCGCTTCTCGAATTCATCATTTATCGCTTTGGCTGCAATCCCGTAATAAACCTGCACATTCTTCTCCCATGTCCCTTCAAGGCACATGGCGATTTCCAATAATTCATCCGGGTTTTGCCGCAAGACCACTCTCTCCACATCTCTTTTATTAATGACTTCAAATCCCTTTTTTTGTATAATAAGCATTACCACATCGCCGGGAATTTTGCCGGGAAAATCCAACTCGAATAAACCGGTACCGGTACTCACCTGCGTGTTGGCTCCAAATGCGCTCACCTGGACATTCTCGACCGGCTTGCCCCCACTGTTCAATAAGACGATTTTCCCCCTAAGTACTGCACCATGTGCATTTGATGCCACCAATAAAATTAAGGTCATGATCGTTGTCATGATTTTCATTATCGATTCTCCACCTTTTCCAGTACCAACACCGGGTTTGTCGGGTTCCCGGGGTAGGCAAATTCCAGTTTGTTCTTGTACCCGGGCTTTTGAATGGTAATCAGTATCTTTTCTGCTTGCTTTTCCGCTGGGATGTTCAGTAAAAAGCGACCGTTTGCATCGGTTTCGGTTTCTATATTGTCAAAAACGACTTTAGCGCCGGCAATAAACCGGCCTTCCCCATCGGTTATTAAACCGGAAAGCTTCGAAAGGCTCCCATCTCTTTGGACTACGATTACGGCATGATTTCCTGCTAATTTGCAAGAAGTGGACATCTTTCCATTGGTAAAGGCCCAACGTTTGGCTTGCAATTCTACCGGTACTGTACTACCCATAAATTTAGCCGGGATACCTTTGAAATCAACCGCCCCATTCTCATCGGTCTCACCTTTTATGGGATTGTTATCCAATAACACCCTTATTT
>Ga0315287_10000042_pt1 | contig 118890 bp, 110 predicted proteins | sample YL17G11_0_MG_FD_205037 | JGI IMG/M metagenome (GOLD analysis project Ga0315287, IMG submission 205037) | Sediment microbial communities from Yellowstone Lake, YNP, Wyoming, USA - YL17G11_0 | ecosystem: Environmental > Aquatic > Freshwater > Lake > Sediment | place: USA: Wyoming | collected... | reverse complement strand
TCACCGTGGACATCACCGACAACGACACGGCCGGGGTGACGGTCTCGCCGTCGACAATCTCGGCCACCGAGGGCGGGGCCGGCGGGAGCTACACCGTGGTTCTCACCAGCCAACCGACGGAGGACGTAACGGTTTACGTCTACGCCGACGACCAGGTCACGGCCGATCCGACGAGCGTGTCGTTCCGCGGCGTCGGGGGCGAGGCTCTCGGTGAGTCCGTCATCTTCACCTCGGCCGACTGGGACGACCCCCAGACCATCACCGTAGCGGCCGTGGACGACTCCGTGGCCGAGGGCGATCATCACGGAACGATCACCCATGAGGCCACGAGCGACGACTCGAACTACGACGCACGGGACATCGACGACGTCACCGTGGACATCACCGACAACGACACGGCCGGAGTGACGGTCTCGCCGGCGAGCATCTCGGCCACCGAGGGCGGGGACGGCGGGAGCTACTACGTGGGCCTGACCAGCGAACCGGTCTCCCCCGTAACCATCTCCGTGAACCCTGACGGCCAGGTGGCTCTGACGCCCACCAGCCTGACCTTCCTGCCCGGCGATTACGTCTGTCTCGCCACCGCTTCCGAGGGTTCTCTCTGGAGTGAGCCGCAGTTGGTGACGGTCACGGCCGTCGACGACACGGCGATCGAAGGCGGTCACACCGGGGTCATCACCCATGAGGCCTCAAGCGAAGACCCGGACTACAGCGGCATCCCCATCGGTAGCGTTACCGTCAACATCACCGACAACGACTTCCCCATCCCTCCGCCCTTCGAGCCCGAGGAGGAGGAGGGCTGCTGCTCTCCGCCCAGGCTGCCCAGGGTGATTACAAGCCTCAGGGACATGGACGGACACTGGGCCGAGCGGGAAGCCGAACTCGTGACCAGCCTCGGCATCATGGACACCCTGCCGGGCCATCGCTTCGGACCCGATAGCGCGATCACCCGGGCCGAGTACATTCGCATGATCGGCCTGGCCCTGGGCTGTCCCTCGGTCGTGGTGACGGTCCCCTTCAAGGACGTCCGCAAGACCGAATGGTTCTACGCGGATGTGATGAAAGGGCTCGACTCCGGGATCGTTCTGGGCACTGACGGCCGGTACCTCCGGCCGAACGCTCTCATCACCCGCGAGGAGGCGGCCGTCATGCTGGCCAGGGCCCTCGTGCACTGCGGCCGGACAGAGGTGCCCTCCGACTACGTCGCCCGGCTCATGCTGGCGTCCTTCAAGGATGGCGACGACGTCTCGGGCCCGGCCCTGAGGAGCATGGCCCTGGTCGTCTACTACGACATCATGGTCGGACAGAACTCGACGAACCTGGCCCCCAAGGCTAACCTGACCCGGGCCGAGGGCGCTTTGACCCTGTCGCGGTTCTGGTACTGGCTGGTGAGACGCGGCTAGCACGAGCACTCCTGGCCGCCGGCGAGAGAAGCGGGCAGTCAAGAGGGGCGGGGGGCGGGGGAGGGGTGGCGGCCTCCGCCGCCCCTCCCCCGCGTAGCGCGCATCATCACCATTGGGCCAGGCACAGGCCTTGTGAACAGCCCGGCCCGCTACTCGGCCCCGGCTTCCACGACGATCTCCCCCCGCTCCCCGCGTAGAGCCTCAAGCCCGGCTTTGACCCAGTGGGCCTGGGTGGCGCCGGCGACATAGCGGATCTCGAGGGTGGCGAAGTCCAGGACTCCCAGGGACCCGTCGGTGGCTTACGCAGAATGCGGAGGGCTGTCAAGGGGCCAGGCGACCCGCCCCGGGGTGTCGTAGCGGGCGTAGCTGGGGGATCGCGCTTCGTTGACACCTCTTTCCGCCGGGCGGTATAATGCCAGCGTACCATACCCCCAGGGTGAAAGGAGGCCGCCACTGTGATCTACCTCGTTCGCGCAAGTGTCATCGAGCTCGGCCATCGTAGCCGGGCGGCCGGCCTGGTCCCCGAGGCCTAGAGCCGAGTTGTCCCGCGTCTCGGACGCGGGTTGGGTCGAAGCGAGGTCCTCCGGAGCCACAGGCCGGCTAGCAAGGTTCACGCCTGTGGCCTTTGTGTGCGCACACATCGACAAGCTTCTGGTGCGTTCAGGGTCACGGGCGAGGTCCGCGGAAGCGGCCGGCCGGTGGCCCTTTCGTTTTCGCGAACCACTATAGACATTGGCTGTCTTAGAGAAGTAGAGGTGCACCGGGAATGTCATTTGTCGGACCCGCGAGAGATGGGCAAGTTGGAGCGGACCAGCCGGCGCCCGAAGCGGGCATGCCCGCCGTAGTCTGTGAGGGGCTGCGCAAGACCTTCTGGACCAAGGACGAAACCCTGATCTACCTGCCCGCCTACCGTGGGCTCGTTGGTCGTCTCAAGTACCTGCGAGCGCGGCCGACCGCCGTCCAGGCGGTATCCGCCGTGAACTTTGAGGTCGCGCGGGGGGAGATATTCGGCATCCTGGGCCCCAATGGCTCCGGGAAGTCGACCCTGGTTCGCCTGATCGCCACCCTGCTCCTGCCTGACGCCGGCTCGGTCAAGGTTTTCGGCAACGATGTTGTCACCGACCGGCTGGCCGTCCGCCGGCTGATCAACCGGGTTTCCGTCGAGGCCTCGTTTTTCAAGAAGCTGTCGTCTCTGGAGAACCTGCGCTACGCGGCGCGCCTCTACGGCCTCGAACCGAAGGCGGCCACCGCGAAGGCCCTGGACATCTTGGAGCGGCTCGGTTTCGACCGCTGGAAGGCCTACGGCTCACTTGAGAACCTGTCCCGGGGCATGCAGCAGAAGGTGGCCGTGGCTCGGGCCCTGTTTACCTCGCCGGTCGTCCTGCTCATGGACGAGCCCACGACAGGTCTCGATCCCCGGTCCAAGCGAGAGGTCCAGGATTTCGTCCTGGAGATGCGCGAGACGCATGACACCACCGTGGTCCTGAGCAGCCACGACATGGCCGAGGCCGACCGGCTCTGCGATCGGGTGGCCTTCATCGAAGAAGGTCGTTTCGTGGCCGTCGGGCGTCCGGCCGAGCTCAAGGCCCGGTTCAAGCATCTCCGACCTGATGGCGAGGTGACCTTGGAAGACATTTTCCTCGAGGTCACCGGCAAGCACTGGCCTGGAGAGGAGGACGAGTAGAATGCAGACACAGGCTCAAGACCGCGAGATCGCCGACGCCGTGTCCCAGGCCCGGAAACCGATGCTCTTCCGCGACGAGATCAGGGCCACCCTCGGTTTTGTCGAGCGAAATTGGTACCTGACCAAGCGCTACTTCGGCTGGGAGGTCGTCTTCCTTTTCTACAACATCGTCAACACCCTGACCATCGCTCTCATCGCCACGGTGATGCCGGGTGACAGGGGGCGGATGGTCCTCTTCCTGGTCGTCGGCGCCCTTTTGTGGGGCTACCTCTCGGTTATCTTCCACGACGTCTCCGAGTCGGTGGCCTGGGAGAGGTGGGAGGGGACCATCGAGTACACTTTCATGGCCCCTATCCACCGCGCCACCCACCTCTTCGGGATGTGTCTCTACGCGGTCATCTACGGGACGGTGCGGTCGATAGTTGTCCTTGGGGCGGTTACGCTCTTCTTCCACTTGAACCTGAGCGGGGCCAACCTTCTGGGGGCCCTGATCGTCCTGATCGTCTCCAGCGTGGCCTTCATCGGTCTGGGTCTCATGGCCGCGGTCTTCCCCCTCCTCTCCACGGAGAAGGGGGCCCAGGCCACGCACATCATGGAGGCGGTCATCCTCCTGGTTTCCGGCGCCTACTACGCCGTGGCCGCACTGCCGAAGTGGCTCCAGCCCCTCTCGGTGGTCTCGCCGGCGACCTACGCCCTGCGTGCCATACGGGCCGCCCTGCTGGACGGAGCTACCTTGGGCCAGCTTCTTCCGGACATCGGGATCCTGGCCGTCACCGGGATCATCCTTGTCCCGTTGGGTCTGATCGTCTTCAACGCCGGCGAGAGATACGCCATGCGAACCGGGAAGTTGAAGAGGAACGGCTAGCGACCGCGGGATAGCCAGAGAAGATAACGGGCTAGATCAGCGGCACCTTGAACCAGCCGAAGTGGAGGCCGAGGACCCAGTAGCCGATGGCCACGGGGGCGAGAATGGCGGCCGCGGCCACAATGCGCCGGAAGTCGAGCCCGCCCGCGACCCGCAGGGTGAGGTAGAGGAGAAGGGTCTTCCAGAGGAATGCCGCCAGGCTGAATGCTAGGAAGGCGACCTGGACGACGACGGGTCCAGCCACTCCAAAGGCCGAGGCTGGGTCGAGAAAGCCCGAGGGCACAAAGAGCACATGGAAGAGGGCCAGCCCGCCAAACCAGATCAGCGTGGGAACGTAGCTGCCGGCCCAGGCGGTCAGGATCACCTCGAAGGCGGCCCGGCTTCCCAGAAGCCGCGCCACCCTCCAGATGACCGCGCTCGCCGCCCCATAGACGCCGAAGACGCCCACTAGTCCCCAGAGAAGCGAGCCACCGAGGGTTTCGGCCGGCTTCCCCGACCCGGCCATCCCGGCGGCGTAGAACAACCCTGCCGCCAGGGCCACGAGGCCGATGAAGACTAGAGCTCGCCGCGGCGAGGGAGACTGGGCGATCCTCTCGTAGGTTTCCACAGGCCGTCTGGTCACGCCGGCCACCAGTTGCCAGGTTTCCCGCAGTATCGTCCGCGGACGGTTCATCCCGCCTGCCCCCCTCCACTAGAGGCGCCGGCCGCCTTCGTGGGGTCCGGGCTTCCGGCTGGAGGCGCCTGACCGACGAAGACCTGGTCCCAGTTCACCTTGGCCGTTACCTGCATAAGGACAAAGAGAGTGAGAACCGCCCCGATGGTCACCGTCAGGCCGGTGAAGCCCTCAAGAAAGTGGGTATAGGAGAAAAGGACCAGGTAGAGGAGTTGCGCCAGACCGGCCTCGATGAAGGCGAAGCGGTTTCCGACCACCAGGCGGAGGTAGGAAACCACCAGTCCGACCGAGGTCAAAGCGGCGATGGCGAAGGCCAGGTTCACGTCCACGTGGTCGACCAGGTAGCCGAAGAGCAGGTGGAAGGCGAAGAAAGCGGCGGCCAGGAAGAAGTAGTGCATGGGGTGCAGGTTGACTCCCCGGAGCACCCCGAGAACGAAGATGACGAAGAAGAAGAACAGCAGAGAGATGGGGGCGAAGAAGGTGATCCTGGCCGCCAGCGGACCGGGGTTGAGCCGGTGGGGCATCTCGATCCCGACCTGGAAGCCGGAGACGAGGCTGTCGTGACGCCAGGTCAGGCCCCAGCCGCCGGCCGTCTCCTCCTTGGCCGTGGGGGAGATCGTCCGGGCCGGGAAGTCGATGTCCTTGAAGTCGGTGTCGATTTGGAGGTTGAAGTCCCGGACTTGGGTCACGTCAGGGCCGAACTGATAGGCCCAGGTGTCGAGACCGCGGGAACGGTAGGCGACACCGAAGGCAACCCGCTCCGCCGGGGCCAGGGCCAGCGTCGCTTCGAGGCCGCCGTCGGGGGTCGTCCGGACCTCGGTCTCCCGGCCGTTCACGGTGAAGCAGAGGCCGTCGTAAATGGCCTCCGACGCCGGGAAGCGGAAGACGATGACGAAGTCCCGGCTCGACGGGAAGGGGTTGACGACTGTCCACCGGCCGTCAAACTCGACGCCGTAGGTGGAGAACCAGAGAAGACCCTTCTTGCGGTAGTCGAGGTCGAGCCGGAGGCGTATGTCACTGGAGGCGAGCTGGACGGGCGCTGGGACAGGGACGGGCGTCGCCGCCGCGTCGGTGGGAACGTCGCCGCGCGGGAGCGCGGCCGAGACTTCCGGCGCAAGCTGGGTGTGGGGCATCCCCCAGAGCCCGCCAACGGCGTCCTCGAGTTGGGTGTAGGAGCTCTGCGTGCGGAACTCGGTCAGGGCGCCCAGCGCCCCCCAGGCGACACTGGCGGCCAGGAAGATGAGGATCACGGCGATAACACGCTTGACCATTCGAAGTCGTCTCCGTCTCCGAAGCGATGGGCCGATCCGAACCGGGTCTATCCGCCGCCGCGGGTGGCCTAGCCGGGCCCCCGCAGGAGGGATCCTAGCCAGGCCAGACTCTCCTGTCCGAAGCCGAGATAGACAATGACCGCCGCCGCCACGCCCAGGCCCGCCAGGGCCCGCACCGGATCCTCGGCCAAGCGTGCGCGGACGGCGACGTAGAGCCGCGTGTTCTCCGGCCAGCGGTTCCGCGGCCTCAAGGCCCCCAGGCACAGGGCCAGAGTGTCGGCGAGGGCTTCCGCCGGCAGGGCCAGGGACGCCACCCTCGCGGCCCGGCCTTTCAGGACTCGCCGGATGTTCTCCTCGAACCACTGATTGGCCGTCATCTCGCCCCATCTCCTTTCCCCGTCAGCCGTTTTCGAAGATTGGCCCGCCCCCGGGAGAGCAGCGACTCAACAGCCTTCTCGCTGCGGCCCAATTCGGCGGCGATCTCAGCCACCGAGCGGTCGTCAAGGTACTTACGGAAGACCGCCTCGCGTTGATCCTCGGGTAGACGCCAGAGAGCGGAGTGGATCGCGGCGGCCATCTCCTCCCGCTCGGTGATTTCCTCGGGCAGGGGTCCGGTGTCGATGAGAGTCAGCCCCGCGACAATCAGGCCGTCCAGACTGAGCGGCCGGCGGTTGGCCCGGCGATAGTGATCGGCCACCTTCCGGCGGGCGATGGCGCAGAGCCAGGTGTAGAGGCTGCTCTCACCCCGGAAGACCTGGGCCGACCGGAGAGCCGCCAGGATCGTTTCCTGAGCCGTCTCAAGAGCCGTCTCGTTGTCCAGCCCCGACCTACGTAGGACATAGGCTCGCAGGCGCGGGAGGTAGTCCTCGCACAGAGTCCGGGCCGCGTCGCGGTCTCCCGCCGCTATGGACGCGACCAACCGCCGCTCGGCCTCCGGGTCGGGAGTGGACATGGGCGCCTCCCAAGGTGTTCCGGTAGTCTTGGTCGGAGAGGGTGTCGGAATCCTTCGCTAGGGAGGTTTCTCTCCCCCGCCGGCGGGCCGCTCCCCACCGCGGCGAGGCCCCCTACAGCTCCTGCCGGGCGAAGGCCAGACTGCCCAACACGACCAGGCCGGCCGAGACGGCCAGGCTCACGCTGATGGCCGGCAAGGCCTGGCCCAGGGTCGCCGTGCCCATGAGGACGCGGGTGAAGAAGGACGGCAAGGCGCCCGGCGTCGAGGTGGCCAGCCAGCCGCCGAATGTCGGGAGGAGCGAGACGGCGAAGAACGCGGCGAGGGCCAGCCCGGCCGCGCTCACCTGACTTCGGGCGATGGCGCTGGCCGAGACGGTCAGGGCGACGATGAAGACTCCGTAGACCAAGTAGAGAACGGCGGCGGCGAGGGATTCCGCGCGGGGTGTGGCCGGGAAGAGGTACATCGTGTAGTAGAGGGCCACCCCATAGGCGATGACCGTGGCGAACACCAGCAGCAAGGTCGCGGCCAGAAACTTGGCCACAACGAAGGCCACGCGCGAGACGGGCTTGGTCAGCACCAGGATGGCCGTGCCCCGGCTCTTCTCCTCGGCCACACTACCCATGAAGGTCAGGATCAGAGCGATGACTCCGATCTGGGTCAGGTTCTTGAAAAACTGCAGAAAGGAGTCAACTCCGGTCTGAGGCGGGAGGATGATCTGGACTCCGCCCGCTTGTGAAGCGAAGGCCTTGACGATCTCCGGCATGAGTTTGGTCAAGATCGGACTCGTGAGGCCGAAGAACAGAAACAGCCCCGGAACAACGTAGATCCGCGAAGTCCTGAGAATCTCTCGTAGTTCCTTGGCCAGGAAGACTAGGCCACCGGACAAACCGCTATGACCGCGCATGGCTGGCCTTCCCTTCTCCGACGAGCTTCAGGAAGATGTCCTCGAGGGTGGGTTCGGAGATCTCGAAGCCTTCGAGAGCCAGGCCCCGCGAGCCGATGAGACGGGGTATCTCAACCTTGGCCGTCTCGCCGTCGCGGGCCAGGATGCGGACCTCGCCCTCGAGGCTCTCGACCTTCTCCGCCCACTTCGCCTGGGAGGCGGTTTGGGCGAACTCTTCCGACCCGGCCGCGAGTCGAACCTTGAAGATCGGCCGCGAGTAGCGAGCCTTGAGGGCGACCATTGTGTCCTCGGCCAGGAGGCGCCCCTGGTCGAGGATGGCGACGCGGTCACAGACTCTCTCGACGTCGGCGAGAATGTGGGTGGAGAAGAACACAGTGGTCCTTTGGGCCATGGCTTGGATGGTCTCCAAGACCTCGTGCCGGCCTATGGGATCCAGGGCCGACGTCGGCTCGTCCAGAATGACCAATCTCGGTTCGTTGACGAGGGCCTGGGCCAGCCCAAGTCGTTGTTTCATCCCTCGCGAGTACCCGCCGATCCTGGTCTTCACTCCCGTAAGGCCGGTGAGGTCTAGGAGTTCGCCAACGCGTTTCTTCAGAGCCGACCGCTCCAGGCCGAAAAGGTCTCCGGCGAACCGCAAATACTCGGGCCCGGTCATCCAGCCATAGAAGGCCGGAACGTCCGGAAGGAAGCCCACCAGCCTCTTGGCCGGGCAGGCGGGGCCGGCGACCTCCCCCAGGAGACGGACCTCTCCCGCGGTGGGGTTAGCCAGCCCCATCAGAACGCGTATGGTCGTGGTCTTTCCGGCGCCGTTGGGGCCGAGGAAGCCGAAGACCGAGCCCTCCGGAACAGCCAGGGTCAGAGAGTCGACGGCCAGGGCCTGCCCAAAACGCTTGGTCAGGCCCCGGATCTCGATGGGAGGCAGGTCGGTCACTCTTTCCTCCGGCCGAAAGCGAGATAGGCCAGGGGGCCAAAAGTGCTGATCAGGATGACAACGGCGCCCCAGAGGATCTTGTTGCCTCCGATCACCTGGTCGGCGGGCCGGGGGATGAGGTCCCGAAGAGCCACGATGAGCAAGACCAGCCAGAGGATTACGAGCGGAAGCAGGAGCGGAAGCGGAACAACACGGAGCACGTTACCCACAGGTATCACCTCTGAGGCGAGTCTACCATAAATTTCCCCGGAGGTGGCCAAGGCAGCCTCCGCCCAACTCCCGCGCTTACGGGGGGCCTGGCTACCGCCCCAACTTGGCCCTCTCCGAGGCCAGTTCCAGAATGCGTCCTTCGACCTCCTGTCGTCTCTGCTCGATCCGGGAGAAATCCATGTTCGGGATGTAGTACTTCTCCATCTCGTCGTGGGTCTGCTTGGCTTTGGCGATGAACCACACGGCCTGGCCGAAGGCCTCGCGGTACATCTCCCTGGCGCGGGTGCGCTCGCCGAGATAGGCTTCCTGGATGCCAGTGTCTACATACTGCATGGTGTCGATGATCTTGTCGCCGTCTTGGGGGCGGTAGAAATGGGGTTCGACCTCGTTGACGACGGCGACGCCCAGGGCCGGGATGACCACATGGTCGACTTTCCTCGGATCGAGGGCGCAGTGGAAAGCTTCTACGTCGAAGCCGCGCATGATGGCCGCGTCCAGGACGCGGCTCGTGAGAGTGGTCTTCTCTGTCCCGTCGTCGCCGGTAATGATGTAGCGGCGGCGGAGACCTCCGACGATCGTCTCGAGGAAGTTCACCGGGCCGTCCGGGGTGATGGCCGTGGCGAAGAGGTGGCGATCCCTAGGGGTCCGCGGCAGGGGCGGTGTCTGGCCGAAAATCTCGTGAATGATGGTCATGGCCACGCGGTTCAGGCCGCCGCGGTCAAGGCCCCCGGTGTCCTGGTAGTAGCTCTCGACCTCGGACAGGAAGATGAGAGCCGCCCCGAGGTAGCTATAGGCCCGGCGGAACAAACGGCCAACCTCGCGGTTCAGGGACAGGATCTCGGTCCGGCTGCCCCGCATTCCGGCTTCGTTCCAGTAATCGCCGAGGTGAACGATCTCGTCGACCGCCCCGGGGTTCTTGGGATCGACGACATGCGGGGCCGTCCCGTCGATCAAGGCCACGTCGAGGGCGGGAATGTAGACACCGTCCAGAGAGCCGTTGTCGGACGAGCAGCAGTGGAGTTCGATGTCCAGGCCCCGGTTCTGGAGGGTCTCGGCGATCTTTCGCATGAAGGTAGATTTGCCGACTCCCGGTCCACCCTTGATGATGAAGATCTTGTTGGCGTCAGGTGGGGCGATGTAGTCGTAGAAGGAATGGAACCCATAGGCCGTGTTGCCACCCGGAAAGACCTTGCGAGAGTGCCCGACCCCTAGCCCGACCGTTTGTCCCGCCGCCCTGCCACTTCTAGGCGCCAAACTGGTAGCCCCCTTTTCATCTCTTGTGAGCGCGGTTCATCCTACGAAAGAGAGGGAAAGGGGGTGAAGGAGGAGGGTTCAGGCTTGGTCACAAATCATGCCATGCTTATAACATGAAATGTTGTTTGTCGATTCAGGTCTGCGTATAATGGCACTAAACAGGCCATGCTGCAGCAGGAGGTGGGGTCTTGTCCCGCATCCCCGACAATGCTCCGGTCTACTCGATGGCCGTGGCCGAGCGATTGTCCGGTCTCACGCGCCGGCGCATCCGCTACTACGAGTCTTTGGGTCTCCTGCGTCCGGCGCGCACTCCGGGCGGAAGACGCCTCTACTCGCCGGCCGAACTCGGCCGCCTGGCCGAGGTGAAAGACCTCCTGGAGGCCGGGCTTGAGCTGCGGGCCATAGTCACGCTGGCCCGCGAAGGTGACCTGCCCGAGGTGAGCGCGCCGGGGAAACCCGTGCCGGCCGGCGCCTCGGCCCACCCAAGAACCCTGGACGTCGAAAGCCTGGGCGCCTATGAGGATGCCCGGGCCAGACTTCTGGGACGCGGGCCGGCAGGTAGTCTCGACCGGCTCTACCCGGGCGAGTCGGGACGCTTTGACGCCGGCCGGTCTGGCGGTCAACCCGCCAGTTGGCTCCGCTTGCCCGTTCGCCCAGCCGATCCGCCGGAGGCCGGGTCGGGAGGGCGCCGGCCCACCCAACCCACTCGAAGCGACCATCGCCAGGAGTAAGTTAAGGAAAAGTAAGCAAGGAAAGGGGAAGTCACCGTGCCGGCCTACACAGCCAAAGACGTTCTCCGCCTCTCGGACGAACTCAAAGTGAGATTCGTCCGCCTCCAGTTCTCCGACATCCTCGGCGTGACCAAGAACGTGACCATCCCCGTCGATCAGGTCCAAAAAGCTCTGGATGGCCAGCTTCTCTTCGACGGCTCCTCAATCCACGGTTTCGTCCGCATTGAGGAGTCCGACATGCTTCTGGCCGCCGATCCGGCCACTTTCACCCTGTTTCCCTGGCGGGCCAAGGACGCGGCCGGATCCACGGCCCGGCTCATCTGCGACGTCTTGAACCCGGACGGGACGCCCTTCGTCGGGTGCCCACGGACGGCTCTGAAACGGGTGGCCGCCGAGGCCAAGGAGATGGGCTACACGATGTTCGCCGGTCCGGAGGCCGAGTTCTTTCTCTTCCATCACGACGAGAACAATCGTCCGACGACCAAGACCCACGATCAGGGCGGCTACTTCGACCTGGCCCCGGTGGATCTGGGCGAGGCCGCCCGCGAGGACATCGTCCTGGCCCTGGAGGAGATGGGCTTCGAGGTCGAGGCTTCCCACCACGAGGTGGCCCCGGCTCAGCACGAGATCGACTTCCGCTACGAAGACGCCCTGACGGCCGCCGACAACATCCTGACCTTCAGAGTCGTGGTTCGGACCATCGCCAAGCGGCACGGACTGCACGCCACCTTCATGCCCAAGCCGGTCTACGGCATCGCCGGGTCGGGCATGCACACCCACCAGTCCCTCTTTGTCGGCGAGAAGAACGCCTTCTTCGACCCCACCGCCCCCGACGGGCTCAGCCGACTTTGCCTTAACTACATCGCCGGCCTGCTCCGCCACGCCCGCGGCTTCACGGCCATCACCAATCCCCTGGTCAACTCTTACAAGCGTCTTGTCCCTGGTTACGAGGCTCCGGTGAACGTGGCCTGGTCGATGCGCAACCGCAGCCCCCTCATCCGGGTGCCGGCCAGGCGCGGGTTGTCCACGCGTTGCGAGTTGCGTAACCCCGACCCCTCGGCAAATCCCTACCTGGCCCTGGCCGTGACCCTCAAGGCGGGCCTCCAGGGTATCAAAGAAGACCTTGACCCGCCCGCCCCGGTTACCCGCAACGTCTACGAGATGACCGACGCGGAGCGGCGCGAGATGGGGATCGCCAGCCTGCCGGGAACGCTCGAGGAAGCTCTCGACGAACTGGAGAAGGACGAGGTCGTCCGGGCCGCCCTCGGCCAGCACATCTTTGAGTACTTCGTCAGCGCCAAGCGCATCGAGGCCGAAGTCTACCGGACCCAGGTCCACCAGTGGGAGCTGGACCAGTACCTGTCGGTGTTTTAGGATCACCTCCCGTTGCCCTTCCCCAAAGGCCCTGCTATAGTGGACATGTGAGAAAGTGCTCACATATTGCACGGTGCCGGGAAACCTCGACGCCGTCGGGATCGGGGATGGATCGGGCTGACCAGGTCGCAAGAACTTTACCTCGCCGTCGAGGGCATGGATTGTCCATCGTGCGCTCTCAAGATCGAGACTCGGGTCAAGACTCTGGCCGGCGTGGAGGCGGCCTCGGCCTCGGCCGTCACCGGGGCTCTGAAGGTTACCCATGACGGGAGCGTTAGGGCCGAGAGGGTGGCCGCCGTCGTCGTGGCCGCCGGCTACCGCGTCAGGCAGGCCGGCGCGGTCATTGACCAGGCCAACGCGCACCTCGGCCACACCCACGACTCGGTCGAGGCCGGCGCTTCCGAGTTTCGTCGCCGTCTGATCCTGGCCGGCGCCTCCGGAACCCTGCTCATCCTGGGGTTTGCTACTCGCTGGGCGGCCGCCTCCGGCGCAATGGCCTCCGCTTCATGGCTCTTTGCCCTTGTCACTTCCCTGTTCTTGCTCTCAATGGTCTTGGGCGGTTGGCTGGTCGGTCGCCAGGCCTTCCAGGCCCTCACCTCCCGCGTGGTCAACTTTGAGGTTCTCGTTGTCATCGCCGCTCTCGGCGCCACGGCCATCGGCGACCTGCCCGAGGCGGCTCTGGTGGTCTTTCTTTTTTCGGTTGGGGAGACCCTGGAGGCCGTCGGGGTGACCCGGACGCGCCGGGCGATCAGTTCGCTTCTCGATCTTGTCCCGCGCACGGCCCTGGTTCGTCGGAGCGGGGTGGAGGAGGAAGTGCCCGCGGCCGAAGTCGCCGTGGGTGACCTGGTCATCGTCAGGCCGGGAGAGAGAATCCCGATCGACGGTCGGGTTGCGGCCGGACGCTCTTTCGTTAACCAGGCCCCGGTGACGGGCGAGTCCATGCCCGTGGGCAAGGCGCCGGGCGACGACGTCTTCGCCGGAACCATAAACGGGGCCGGCGCCCTCGAGGTGATGTCGACTCATCGCCCCAATGACAGCACTCTGGCCCGCGTCGTCCACCTCGTCGAGGAGGCCCAACTGGTGAAGGCCCGGCGCCAGAAGCTGGTCGATCGCTTCGCCGCGTCCTACACGCCGGCTGTGGTCGGCTTGGCCGTGGCCATCGGCGTTCTTCCCCCGCTCATCCTGGGGCGCCCCTTCGAACCTTTTATCTACCGGGCTCTGGCTCTTCTCCTGGTTGCCTGCCCGTGCGCGATGGTCCTGTCGACCCCGGTCGCCGTGGTGGCGTCCATCGGTAGCGCCGCCAGGCGGGGGGTGCTCATCAAGGGTGGGCTGGCTCTGGAGAGCATTGGCCAGGTCCGAGCCGTGGCCTTCGACAAGACGGGGACTCTCACGGTCGGCCGGCCGGAGGTCAGCGATGTGTTCGTGGCCGACCCAACCGGCCCCGGCCAGGCGGCGGCCACCGGGCCCGGCCAGGCGGCGGGCGCGACCGGCCCCGGCGAACGCGAGCTTCTCGCCCTGGCGGCCGCGATCGAGTCTCGCTCCGAACACCCACTGGCCGACGCGATCCGGCGCAGACACGCGGAGATTGGAGAGGCCCTTTCCACGCCCGTCCGCAACTTCGAGGCCATTCCCGGTCGCGGGGCCAAGGCCCGGGTCGGCGGCAGGAACCACTACGTCGGAAGCGAGGCCCTCTTCCAGAAGGATCTCGGCCTCGATCTGGGTCCTCTGGCCACCGTGGGCGCGGACCTGGAAAAGCGGGGTAAGACCGTAGTCTACGTCGGGACGTCCACCCAGGTCCTGGGCCTCATCGCCGTCAGCGACACTGTGCGCGCCGAGGCCGGACAAGCCGTTGCCGCCTTGCGGGGGGCGGGTGTGGAGAGAGTCTACCTTCTCACCGGTGACAACCCGACGACAGCCCGAGCGGTGGCGGAGGCGCTCGGCCTCGACGGCTACCGGGCCGGGCTTCTGCCCGCGGACAAGGTTGCCGCGGTGAAGGAACTCGGCCGGGATCTTCCCCTGGCCATGGTCGGCGACGGGGTCAACGACGCTCCCGCTCTGGCCGCGGCCGGCGTGGGAGTGGCCATGGGCGTGGCCGGAACGGATCTGGCTATCGAGGCCGCCGACATCGCCCTGATGAGTGATGACCTGGGCCGGGTGGCCTACGCTATCCGTCTGGGCCGGCGGGCCGCGGGGGTTATCCGCCAGAACATCGCCGTGGCTTTGGCCATCAAGCTCGTGGCTCTGGCTCTGGCCACCATCGGGTTTCTACCGCTCTGGCTGGCCGTCCTGGCCGACACCGGCAACACAGTCCTGGTCATTCTGAACGGACTCAGGCTACTCGGCGGGGTGAAGACCTAGGTGAAGCACTAGCCCCGATCGGCGTGACGCGCGTGCTCGAGACCACGCCGGAAGAGGTCGACGACATGCTGGTCGTCGAGGGAGTAGTAGACCATCCGGCCGGCCTTGCGGGGCTTGGCCAAGCGGAGGTGGCGGAGAAGGCGCAGTTGATGCGACACCGCGGACGGGGTCATGTCCAGGAGCGAGGCCAGGTCGCAGACACAGAGCTCCCGTTCCGAGAGGGCGTGCAAGATTCTGACCCGGGTCGGATCGCCGAGGGCCTTGAAGATCTCGGCCAGGGCCTGGACCGTCGCTTCGGGTGGCATGGCCCGTCGGGCGGCGTCCACGGCTTCCTGGTCGGCGTGGAAGACCTCGCAGGTTTCGGTTCTGTCGTCGGAAGTCTGCCGGTCCAGAGTCCCGCCCACCTCCGTCCGTGCCCTCTGATTGTACCGCCTCACCGCCCGACGGTCAAAGTCAGGTCCTGTCCGCATCGGGGTGAGCCGATCGCACACAGGAGAACCACGGGCCTGCATGGAAAGACTGAACTCCGCAAGACATACCCGTCGGACAAGAGGGAGGTCGGCGCCCAGGGTGGGAGACCGAGGCAGTTTCGAAACCGCTTCCCGACCATCCGGCTGGGAGGCCGCCTACGCTACCAAGCTCGTGGAGTGGTTGCGCTTGGTGGCGGCCGAGGCCGGGGTCCAGGGAGCGGTCTTCGGTCTCAGCGGGGGCGTCGATTCGGCGGTGGTGGCCGGGCTGTCTGTCCAGGCCTTCCCCGGGGAGTCTCTCGGTTTGATTTTGCCGTGCGATAGTGTCCAGCAAGACATGGATGATGCCCTCGCGGTGGCCGGGGTCTTCGACCTGCCGGTCAAGGTTGTGGTCTTAGACGCGGCTTACCGGGCCCTGCTCGCGGCCGTCGGCGAACACGACGGCGACCCCGGAGCGATCGAGGCGATGACTCCCAAGCTGGCCCTGGCCAACCTGAAGGTCCGGCTGAGGGCCGTCACCTGGTACTACCACGCCAACCGGCTGCGCCGTTTGGTCATCGGCAGCGGGAACCGGGTCGAACTGACTGTGGGCTACTTCACGAAGTTCGGGGACGGGGCGGTTGACGTCCTGCCTTTGGCCGGGCTGGTCAAGGCTGAGGTTCGGGCCTTGGCCGAGCACCTGGGAGTGCCCCGGCGGGTTATCACCAAGGCCCCCACAGCCGGGCTCTGGCCGGGACAGACCGACGAGGAGGAAATGGGTCTCACTTATGAAGTCCTCGATCGGTTCATCCTCGGCGGGGACGTGACGGAGGGCGCGGCCAACCGCATCCGACGGATGATCGAGAGAAGCGCGCACAAACGTTGTCTCCCGCGGACGCCCGGTTTCTAGGGTCCGCGGTTGCGGGGTAGGATGAAGTCGGAGGCCGGGAACCACCGGCGGGAACGGGAGTTGGGAGCATGTCAGGACACTCCAAGTGGGCTAACATCAAGCGGCGCAAGGCGGCCGTCGACGCCAAAAGGGGCGCGGTCTACACCAAGATCGGCCGCGAGTTGATTGCCTCGGCCAGGGAGGGGGGAGGAAACCCCGACACCAATTTCCGTCTCCGGCTGGCCATGGAGAAGGCTCGCTCGGTCAACATGCCCTCGGACAACATCCAGAGAGCCATCATGAAGGGAACGGGGGAACTCAACGAGGGCGCCGTCTTCGAAGAGATCACCTATGAAGGTTATGGGCCGGGTGGCGTGGCCCTTCTGGTGTGGTTGATGAGCGACAACCGCAATCGGACAGCCCAGGAGCTTCGCTACCTGTTTTCCCGCCACGGCGGAAATCTCGGCGAGAGCGGCTGCGTGGCTTGGATGTTCAAGAAGAAGGGCACGATCCTCCTCGCCCGCGAGGACAACACCATCCCCGAGGACGATCTGATGCTGCTGGCCCTTGAGGCCGGGGCGGAGGACGTGCGGACCGACGAAGACTCCTTCGAGATCATCACTGCCCCCGGCGATTTTCAGGCCGTCCTCGAGGCCGTGGGCAAGGCCAATTTGAGCGTGGCCGAGGCCGAGATCGCCATGATACCGCAGAACACGGTGCGGCTGGAAGGCGCCCAGGCCGAGAAGTGCGAGGGTCTCATCGAGGCCCTGGAGGAGCACGAGGAAGTCCAGAGCGTGTACGCCAACTACGAAGCCGGCTAGTCCGACAAGGGGTGCTCTCGCGCCCCGGCCGGAGTACGTCCCGCCCAGAGAGGGTATACTGCCACTCCAGAGGGAAAAATCGGGGGCACTGTTGCCTTGGTATGGGCGCGCCAGAAGAGAATGCCGGGCCGCTATCGTCTCGTCCTGGGAGTGGGTCTTCTCGGGTTGGCGGTTCTCCTGTGCCTGGGCGCCGGGCGGCTTCTGGGTTCGGCTGGTCCCTTCGGTTCGGGCGCCCTGTGGCGCATTCTGGGGGTGCGAGTGGCGCCCCCGGCGCCCACGGACGGCGCTCCGGCCGGGGCGGGTTCGGAACCGTCGCCGGGCAGCAACCTCATCGTGGCCGGGGCCGAGTTCATCTGGATCGTCGAGTACGACCTCTGCGGCTGCACCGAAAGGGACACGAGTGTGGCCCAGGACGGCCTGGCCGGGCTCGACCGGCAGACCCTGACGGCCGAACCCGAACTCCGCGACTGGGAGATTGTGACCTTCGCTCCGGCTAGGGTGGAGGTTCGGCGGTCGGAGGGGGAGGCGATGTGCTCTCGCCACAGCCGCCGCGTTCTGAGGCTGGAATCGGGCAAGCTCGTGCTCTACGCGGGCTCGCTCGACGACCCGGCGGTCGCCTTGCTCCCGCTCCAGCCGACATCCATCACCGAGGACGATCTCGCCGCGGCTGAGGTCGAGATGCTCCGGGACGGTCGTGGTTTCAACTCGCAGGACGAAGTGGTGCGCTTTCTCGAGGGACTCGGGGACTAGGCCCCGGGGACCTCGATGTAGGGACCGCGCGGTCTCCGTTCCCGCCGAAACCACCCAGGAGCGCCCCGCGACCGTCGTAACCCGCCGGTTCCCGCCAGGAGGACAACGGGGATGAGGGCCAGGCCGAGGACCACCTGGAGCGGGTAGTAGGCCAGGTAGCTCAGCCAGTTGCCGTGATAGGACGCGTAGTTCACCCCCACCCAGAGCACGCCCAGATTAGACAGCGGATGGACCACGGCCGGCACGATCAGACTTCCGCTGAACCTAAACAGCAGGGCCATCAGGACCCCGAAGGCCGCGGCCATAAGGACGTAGAAGAGCATCGGCCACGGGGCGAAGGGGAACAAGTCATAGTTGACGTGGAAGAACCCGAAGAGGATGGCCTGAACAAAGGCGGCCTTCCACCAACCCAGAGATCGGCTGAGGCGCGTGAGCAGGTAGCCCCGGAAGAAGAGTTCTTCCGCGAAGTTCCCGAAGAGAAAGTCCCAAATATCAAGAGCCACTTTCGGCGCCGTCCAGGCCACGTAGGGGTAGTGATGGAAGCCACCCGCCCGCCACCAGGGTTCATAGGCCTGCCAGACAAAAACCGGACCGGTGATCCGGGCGAAGACCGCGTAGTAGATGGTCTCCGTCAAGCCTGTCGTGAGCCGGAAGGCGACCAGCCCGAGGAGAGACACCCAGAGAAGCCGGGTGGCCTTCACCGGACCGAGTCCGATCGAGCCTGGGTCGCCGCTCCTCTTCCAGAGCGCGAGCATGAGGACGAGAACGATCATGGGCGCCTTGCCCCAGATCTCGCGGCTGTAGTAGTACAGGCCGACTCTCGGGGCCATGATCATGGCCCACAGGGCCAGCGCGGTGGCCATCTCCACCCAGGGGGATGGCCGGCTGGGTGGCGGGATGGCCTCATCCGGACGCCGCCTCCTAAACAGAAGGAGCCAGCCGGCGACCAGGGCCGCCTCGCCCAAGGCTACCCCCGACTTGACCCCTGTGGCCACTTCCCCGCTGAAGAGGGCCAGCTCGAGCCAGGCCGCGGCGGCGAACACGATGAGAGCCCAACCGGTGACCCCTCTGTTCGCGGCCAGGGCCAGGACGACCGCCGCGCCCAGAGCGAGAAGGAGCATGGCCCTGCCGACGACAGGGGATCGCGCGCGCTCCAGGGAGGCGCCGACGTCTCTCCGGGCCGCCTCCAGCGCGGTTGGGTCGATACGCTCGGCGTCGTCGACCACTCGGGCCGTCCATCCCCGGTCCAGGTCAGCGGCCCGCGTGCCGAGGGCCCGGACACAGGCCTCATCCACGTCGGACAGCTCGATAAACCAGTCCGGCAGGCAGCGGGCCAGGGCCACGACACCGCGCGGCCCCCAGCGGCTCTCGGCATACTCCACCAGGGAACCGAGTTGCTCGCGCCCCAGGGGCAAGGACGGCCACCAACGGAGAATCTGGGGGAGGCTGGCCAGCCGCCGGCTCTCGGCGATAGCGACCGCCGTGGCGCGGACCTCCGTCCGGCCGCGGTCGACGCGGTCGAGGAGTCCGGCCACAATGGCCGAAGAAACCGGTTCCCGGGCGCCGCCAGCCGCTCTGATGTTCCCACCCGCCGCGTTCTCGTAGGCGGCCCGCCTCAGGACCTCTCGCAACGCCGTCTCCCGGCAGGCCTGGATCGTGGCCTCCGTCCGCAGGGAAGGTACCCCTTCCAGCCAGTTCGGAAGGACGGCCGAGCCCGGTGCGGCAACAACGACGAGGCGAGCGCCGTCCCGAGGCGGCCAGATCTGGTCGAGGAAGGCGGCCGCCCGCTTGGCCACGTCTTCCATGGCGGCCACGATGTCCGGAGGGGCCTCGTCCAGGCGCCCCGAGCGGTAGACCAGATCAAATTGGGCGCCACGCCAGACCATCCAGCTACCGTCTCCCGAGACACCCGCGGCCGGAGCGATTTGAGACCAACCCCCGCCCGCGAAGGTGGGGGCGAGCGAGAGAAGAACGGCCACGAGGATCAGGCCGAGTCCCGGCGCGGCGCGGGCGGCGATCCTTGTTCTCAGCACTTGGATTCCCCCCCAGGTAGTCCACACTTTCTTCCGGCAAGGGAAACGTTCCTTCGTTGTCTAATAACGCCCCAGGAGGAGGTGGAGTTCCATGCTGGTCCTGGGCGTTGACCCCGGCACGGCCACCACCGGCTACGGTCTCGTTCGCGAGCGGGCCAGCCGGCTGGAAGCCCTGGACTGGGGGATCATCACCACCGCCAAGGATTCGCCTCTCGCGGCCCGTTTGCTTCTCATCTACGGTGGACTAGGAGATCTTATCCGCGTTCACCGCCCTGAGGCCGTGGCGGTCGAGGAACTCTTCTTTAACCGTAACGTCAGGTCCGCTCTGGCCGTGGGTCAGGCGCGCGGCGTGGCCCTCCTGGCCGCGGCCGCGGCCGGGTTGCCGGTGCTGGAGTACACGCCTCCCCAGGTTAAGCAGGCCGTGACCGGCTACGGCGGGGCGGACAAGGCCCAGATGCAGGCCATGGTGAAGATGATTCTCGGCCTCGGCGAGACGCCTCGACCCGATGACGCCGCCGACGCCCTGGCCGTGGCTATCTGTTGCATCCATAGCCGCGGGCTCGAGCGCCTCGTCGCCAATGACGGTAAGGCCTACGCGAGGGCCGGATCGCCGCCGGCCGGATCGCCGCCGGCCGGATCACCGCCGGCCGGACAGGGCAGGGAGGCGTCGAGGTGATCAGGTTCGTCAGAGGCCGCCTGGCTGAGCGCGGGAAGGGTTACGTCATCGTCGACCTCGGCCCCGTGGGTCTCCAGGTTCACACCCCCGACTCCGCCGCCGCCGGATTGGCGCCGGGGACGGAAGTCTTTCTCCACACTCGTCTCCACGTGCGGGAGGATGCCCTGACTCTTTTCGGCTTTCTTACATCGGAGGAAGCCGGGCTCTTCGACCTCCTGCTTACTGTCTCAGGAGTGGGGCCCAAGGTGGCCCTGGGCATCCTTTCGGCCTGCCGACCAAAGCGCTTTCTGGAACTGGTCGTCTACGAAGACATTGAAGGACTCGGTCGTTTGCCGGGGGTCGGGAAGAAGCTCTCCCAGCGCCTTGTCGTGGAACTCCGGGACAAGTTGGCTCCCGGCCACGAACCGTTGACGGCCGCCGACCTGGCTTCGGCGCCGGTTTCGCGCGATCCGGGGGACGAGGCCGTCGAGGCCCTGACCGCTCTTGGCTATGGGCGGGTCGAGGCTGTCCAGGCGGTCGAGAAGGCCAGAAAGGACCTCGGCGGCCAGGCCGGCGCGGCCGAGTTGGTGAAGCGAGCTTTGAAGAACCTCTAGGCCGTAGGTCAAGGAGGTGGCTGTCGCACGATGTCGGACCAGGATTCCGAAGAGCGTATCGTCTCCCCGAAGGCCCGGCCGGACGAAAGCGGGATTGAGCCCGGCTTGCGCCCGCGTTCTTTCGGCGAGTACATCGGCCAGGGCGCCGTGGTCGAGCGGCTCAAGATCTTCATCCAGGCCGCGGTCGAGCGGGGTGAACCCCTCGACCATGTTCTTCTCTACGGGCCGCCCGGGCTGGGCAAGACAACCCTCGCCTACGTCATCGCCAATGAAATGAAGGTCGGTATTCGGGTGACCTCCGGGCCGGCCATCGAACGCCCAGGGGACCTGGCCGCCATCTTGACCAACCTCGGCGAGCGGGACGTTCTCTTCATCGACGAGGTTCACCGTCTCGGCCGCGTCGTGGAGGAGATCCTCTACCCGGCCATGGAGGAGTTCGCTCTGGATATCGTCATCGGCCGCGGACCCAGCGCCCGATCGATCCGTCTCGACCTGCCCCACTTCACTCTTATCGGCGCCACGACCCGGGCCGGGCAGATCACGTCCCCGATGCGGGATCGGTTCGGAGTGATCAACCGGCTTGACTTCTACGGCCAGGAAGACCTGGTTTCCATTGTCACTCGCTCGGCGGGGATTCTGGCCATCAGCCTTGTCCCGGAGGGCGCGGCGGAGATCGCCCGCCGCTCGCGTGGGACGCCCAGGGTGGCCAATCGCCTGCTCCGCCGGGTGAGGGATTACGCCCAGGTGAAGGGATCAGGCCGCATCACGGCCGAGGCGGCCCGTGACGGACTCCGTCTTCTGGACATCGACGAGCTGGGTCTCGATCCCGTGGACCGGCGAATGCTCGTGGCCATGGCCGACAAGTTCGCCGGTGGTCCCGTTGGACTGGAGACTATCGCCGCGTCGATAAGCGAGGAAGCCCTCACGGTTGAGGATGTCTACGAGCCCTACCTCCTCCAGTTGGGTTTCCTCAAGCGGACGCCGCGGGGCCGGGTGCTGACCGGCCTGGCCTACAGCCACATTGGCCGGACTCCTCCACCCGAGATCGCGGCCGGCCGGATGCCCCAAGCGGGTCTCTGGAACGAACCGGAGAGGGCGTGACTCATGGACGGGCCGGACAGGCCGGGCGAGCCCATCCTGCTTCACGTCTGCTGCGGGCCGTGCGCCATTTACCCTCACCGGGCTCTGGCGGCGGAGGGCTATGCTCCGACAGGTTTCTTCCATAACCCCAACGTCCAGCCATCACGGGAGTACCGGCGACGCCTGGAGACGCTCTTGACCTACGCGGCCAGGGCCTCACTGTCTCTTGTGGAGCGCGAGGGCTACCATCCTGACGAGCATCTTCGGGTCACCCTGGAGTCCTGGAACGATCGTCCGGCGCGATGCCGGGCCTGCTACGACCTGAGGCTGGGCGAGACGGCGAAGGAGGCGGCGGCCAGAGGTTTTGGGCTTTTCACCAGCACTCTTCTCGTTAGCCCCTACCAGTTGCACGAGGAGGTCCGCCAGGCCGGCGAACAGGCCGCGGCGGCTACTTCGGGTCAGGTCCGGTTCCTCTACCGCGACTTCCGTCCCGGCTACCGGGAGGGAGTGGCCGTGTCACGCGAGATGGGCCTCTACCGTCAAGCGTACTGCGGCTGTCTTTGGAGTGAGGTGGAGAGGTATGAGCGGCCCGCGACGGCGCCGGACCCCCACATAGAACGGCCTGGCGACGTATCTCTCTAGCGAACGGGGTGGCCCACTTGGAGCAAGGTCCGGGAGACCGGAGGGATCGCACGGCCTCTTCCGGCCCGTCCGGACGGGTTCTAACCGACCGCCCCGACAGCCCGGACAGCCCGGGCGGTCTTCTGGCTCGGGCGCGCGAGGGCGACCGAATGGCCCGAGAGACGCTCCTTGGCCGGTACTCTCCCTTCGTCCTGAAGACCGCCTCCCGGGTCACCGGAACCTATGTCCGGCTTGGCCGTGACGACGAGGCCAGTGTCGCACTGATGGCTTTCAACGAAGCCATCGACAGTTATGACCCCGGGAGGGGCGCGAGTTTCCTGGGCTTCGCCCAGACCGTCATTAGACGGCGCCTGATCGACCACTTTAGGGGCAAGATCCGGAACCGCGAGGTGCCACTCAGCGCCCTGACCACGGGGGACGGGATGATGGGGTCCGGGTCCGAGGAGAATGCGGGGGGTAGTGTCGCGGGGGTCGTGGCCGGTCAGGTGGCCGCGGCGGAATGGGCCCACCGCGACCACGAGGAGCAAAGAGAGCGCCGGGAGGAAGTCCTGAGGTACCGTGAACTGCTGGCGACCTACGGGATTAGCCTGGGTGACCTCGTGCGGGTCTCGCCGCGGCACGAAGACGCGCGTCGGCGGGCGATGGAAGCGGCTCGGGTCCTGGCGGCTAGGCCGGAACTGATCGCGAAGTTCCGCCGCCGGGGAGAGCTCCCCCTCAAGGAACTGGGTGGACTGGCCGGGGTGAGCCGTAAGACCCTGGAGCGTCAGCGCAAGTACATCATTGCCGTGGTCTTGATCCTGGTGGAAGACCTGCCTTGTCTGGAGGCGTACCTGAAATGAAGCGGACGAAGCGGACAACGACAGATGAGAAGGGGAGGGCCCTTCTCCTCGCGGCCGACGGAAGGTCCGGATTTGCCCTGACTCCGGACGGCCGGTTCATCAGGGTGAGGCGCCGCCCGGAGGACGAGGTGGGCCGCGAGGTCGAGATTCCGTCCCGAGCCGTCGGGACCCGGAGTATCGGTTTTCGCCGTTCCGGTTTCCGTCTGAGGCCGGGGCTGGCGACGGCCTTCGTTCTTGCTCTGTGCCTTCTGGTTCTGTCGCCGCTGGCGGTGGGGAAGGTACTGGCCTCCGGATCGCCGGTGACTTTCGTGACCGTGGACGCCAGCCCCAGCCTGGAGTTCGGGGTGAACCGCTGGAATCGGGTCGTCGACGCGCAGGGTCTCAACGCCCAGGGGGAGAGTCTTCTGGTAGACCTCGCCTGGCGCGGCCGTCGGTTACTGGACGTAGTCGACGCCGTGGGTGAGGCCGCCATCGCCGGCGGCTACGTTGCCGGGGGACAGACCGGGATTCTGGTTGCCGTTGTCCCGGCCGCTCCGGGGGCCGGCGTGCCGCCCGGCGTCGAGAACGAACTCTCCCGGATCAGGGAGAGGCTTTCGCTCATGGTGGAGGCCGAGTGGCCGGGTGGGGAGGTCACCGTGGAGACGGTCCTCGCTGATGCGGCGGCCATTCGGGACCAGGCGAAGAGCCTCGGACTCTCGGTCGGCCGCTATGTTGTCCTTCTCGCCGCGCAGGAGGCCGGGTTGGACGTTGACGCCGGCGACTTGCGGGGCGGTGTGAGAGAGGCCATCGCCAACGCCGGTGGTCAACCGGACGAAGTCCTCCACGCGGCTCACCTGAACCGGCAGATGTCTAAGCTGGCCGAGAAGTTTCAGGAGCGGAACGGACTGGCCCCGGAAGGGGCGGGGAAGACCGGTCAGGGCGAGCCGGGGGCCGGGGATGAGGCCGGCGCTGGTGCGCCGGACCAACAGGGGTCGGCAAACCAGGGGTCCGGCGGGAATGGAGGTCAGTCCGGGGAGGGTGGCGGCCGTGGAGGCGGTGGCCAGCGCGGACCGGGCCGTGATCATGGACAGCCGTCGGGCTCCGCGGGATCCGGAACTACTACCGACGAGGGCGGCGTCCAAGACCCGGGCTCAAGTGGTGGGTATGATCAGGAGCCGGGCGGTAGCGGGGACCCGGGTCAAGATGAGGGAAATCCGGGCAACGGAGTTGGAGGAGGTTCAGGGGGAGGGGAGTAGAGGAGTCGGGGGCCTTCCGGAGAACCGGGCGGCAACGCCGGCAGGGCAGGCAAGGGAGGGTCCCACGTGCGTCGGCTTCGATGCGGCGATCGCTGGATTGGCTCGGTCCGGTTCGTGCCATTGGTGTTCGTCCTGTCTTTCCTCGTCTCCACGATCATCATCCCTCTGAACTGGCCTTCCCCCAGCCGGGCGGCGGCGTCGAGCGGCGCCCTGGTTCGAGTCGGCCTCGTGAGAGAAGAGCCCGTCGCCAGCCTTGGCGCGCGGGGGCAGGCCATCATCTATGACTCAACGGGCTCGCTCCTCACCTTCCTTCAGGGTGAGGAAACCCTCGCGGCCGGGGCGGGCAACACTGTCTCCCTTCCGGGTTGCGGAGTTGTTCCGGGCCCTCTTGTCGTCAGGGCGGCGGCGAGCAGCGACCCATCCACCCCGGCATTTGTCACTGTCGGCGGTCACCCATACCGGGGAGAGCTTGAGGTTCTTGCCCGCGACGGACTCCTGACGGTTGTGAATGTCATCCCCCTGGAAGACTACCTGCTCGGCGTCGTTCCGCGCGAGATGCCGGCCGGTTTTCCGGCGGAGGCCTTGAAGGCCCAGGCCGTGGCGGCCCGGACCTACGCCCTTTACACCCAGGCCGGCCGACTCTACGCCGCGAGCGGCTACGATCTTGTCCCGACAACCGCCTGCCAGGTCTACGGCGGTGTCGAGGCGGAAAGCGAGTCGACCACCGCGGCGGTGAGAGCCACGGACGGAGAGGTCATCACCTACAACGGCTCGCTCATCGGGGCGTTTTTCCACTCCACCTCCGGCGGGCACACCGAGAGCGTGGAGTTTGTCTGGGGCTTCCCGTGCCCGTACCTCAAGGGGGTGCCCGATTCCGACCAGGACTCACCTCACTACGCCTGGTCGGTCGCCTTCACCGCGGACGACCTGTCCGCTAGGCTTGAAGCGGCCGGCTACGGGGTCGGCCGGATCTACGCCCTGGGAGGGGTCACCCCCCAGGGGCCTGGCGGGCGCTACCTGGACAGCGTCGTCACCGGTAGCGATGGAGAGGTCCGTCTCCGGTCCGAGAAACTGAGATCGGTCCTCGGGCTACGCAGTACCCGGTTCGCGGTCGTGGCCGAGCGGGAGCGGGTGGAGAATGTCACCCGGCCACTGAGTTCGGGAAGCCTCGTCGCGATCAACGCCGAGGGCGCGGTCGCGCCGATCCCGACCGTCGCTTTAGTGGCTCTCGGCGCGGGCTATGCTTACCCCCTTCGCTCGCCCGAACTGTGGGTTGCGGCCCCGGTCCGGGTTCCGGCGTCCTTCACCCTCAATGGCCAGGGCTGGGGTCATGGCGTGGGCCTCTCCCAGTGGGGCGCCCGCGGATTGGCTCTCCAGGGCCTGGACTACCTGGGGATTCTGACCCACTACTACACGGGGGTCACAGTGGGAAATCTCCCCTAGAGAACCCCCCGACCCTTGCCCAAGGGGTGGTCGTCTGAGGACGGACGCATTCGACTACCATCTGCCGCCGGAGTTGATCGCCCAGGCGCCGGTTGAGCCGCGCGACGGGGCACGCCTTCTCGTCCTTGCCCCGAGCCGGGCCGGCCCGGACCCGGGTCTACTTGAGCATCGCCGTTTCCTCGACCTCCCGGACTACTTTGAATCCGGGGATCTCCTTGTCTTGAACGAGACCCGCGTTCTTCCGGCTCGTCTCTTTGGGTCTAAGTCGGGCAGTGGAGGCAGGGTCGAGGTCCTGCTCCTGCGCCCGATGGCCGGGGAGGCCCCCCTGGACCGGACGGGCACCCCAGCCGGGGAGGCCCCCCTGGACCCGGCCGAGAGTTGGGAGTGGGAGGCCCTCGTTCGGCCCGGCCGACGCATCCAAACCGGAACGGAGCTGCTCTTCGACACACCGCCCGCCCGGTTCGCCGAATCCCGTCTTTCCGGCCGGGTCGTCGGGCGAACTTCGGGCGGCGGGAGACGTATCGTCTTCCGTCCCGGACAGGCGGGTGAGACTTTCGCCCGGATCATCGAGGCCCTGGGTCAGGCGCCCCTACCACCCTACATCACCCGGCCCCTGACCGATCCCGAACGCTACCAGACGATTTTCGCCCGCGTGCGCGGTTCTGCCGCCGCCCCGACCGCCGGTCTCCACTTCACCCCCAGAATCCTGGAGAGCCTCAGGCAGAAGGGAGTGAGCCAGGCCATGGTCACCCTCCACATCGGCCTCGACACCTTCCGGCCGGTGCGGGAGGAGGAGGTCGAGAACCACCGCATGCACAGTGAGTGGTACGACGTCCCGCCTGAGACGGCTCAGGCCATCGCGGCCTGTCGCGCTCGCGGCGGCCGGGTCGTGGCTTGCGGCACGACCGTCGTGCGGACGCTGGAGTCCGTGGCCGACCCGGGCGGCTCGGGGCTGGTGCGAGCGGGCAGCGGCAGGACCCGGCTCTTCATCTATCCGGGTTACTCCTTTGGAGCTGTCGACGCCATCCTGACCAACTTCCATCTCCCGCGGTCAACCCTGCTCATGCTCGTCTCGGCCTTCGGCGGTCGCGAGAGGGTCCTGGCCGCCTATGAGGAAGCAGCCCGGCTAGGGTATCGCTTCTACAGCCTGGGCGACGCGATGCTTGTTTTCCCGCCGTCGGGCGGATCGTCCGCCACCAACCGAACCCTGGGACGGAGTTGACCTCGTGGGTCCGCGACTGGCTTTTGAACTGGAGGCCGGCGGCGATTCCGGCCGAGAGAGGGCCGGCATTCTGACTACGGCCCACGGCCAGGTCCGGACTCCCGTTTTCATGCCCGTCGGCACCCAGGGATCGGTCAAGGGTCTGGCCCCACGGGAACTCCTCGAGGTGGGAACCCAGATCATTCTGGCCAACACCTATCACCTCCACCTCCGCCCCGGAGAGGAGACGGTGGGCCTGGCTGGCGGGCTTCACGTTTTCATGGACTGGTCGGGTCCAATCCTAACCGATAGCGGCGGCTATCAGGTTTTCAGCCTGGCCCGGCTCAGGAAGGTCAGCGACGACGGCGTTCGCTTCCGGTCCCACATCGACGGCTCGGAGCGCTTCCTCTCGCCGGAGAAGGCCATTGACATCCAACTCGTCCTGGGCGCCGACGTGATGATGGTCCTGGATGAGTGTCCGCCGTCGGACGCCGATCGCGCGGCCATCGGCGAAGCGGTCCGGCGAACCCTGAACTGGGCCGGTCGCTGCCGGGCGAGGGTCGACCTGGCCGAGGGGGAGGGGGCGCTACGGTCCGGCCACGGCCTTTTCGGCATCGTGCAGGGTGGCGTTTTCCCCGACCTGCGGCGGGAGTGCGCCTCGGCTCTGGTGGAGTTGGGGTTCGACGGTTACGCCATTGGCGGGCTCGGTCTGGGGGAATCCAGAGAAGAGATGCTGACCGCCGTGGAGGTCACGACGGCCTGCCTGCCGGCGGATAGGCCCCGGTACTTTATGGGCTTGGGCACGCCCAGGGAGATCCTGGCCGCGGTAGCGCGGGGCGTGGACATGTTCGATTCCGTTCTCCCGACTCGCCTGGGGCGGCACGGCACGGTCATGACCCGCCGCGGCAACGTGGTTGTCCGCAACGCTCGTTACGCCCGAGACTTCGGACCACTGGAGGAGGGTTGTGATTGCTATGCCTGCCGCCACTTCACGCGAGCTTACGTGCGACACCTCGTCACGGCCGGGGAAATCCTCGGTCTTCTGCTCTGCGCCCACCACAACCTCCGCTTTCTCCACCGGCTGACAACCGAGGCCCGGCAAGTGATCGTAGAGGGACGGTTCAGGGAGTGGTCGGAGGAACTGATCGGGGGCCTGGGCTAGGGGTCTCCCGGCTTCGAAGGGTATGCTAGTGTGTGGATGGTGGTTTGATCCTAGAAGGGTTTGCGCCAGCCGTTGCCGAAGCAGCCTAGGCACTTAAGTTGCTCGATGAAGGAGGACGTCTTTTGCCCACCGATCTCAATCAGATTCTTTCTTTGCTCTTCCCGTTCCTCATCGTCATCGCGGTCTTCTACTTCCTCATCTGGAGACCTCAGTCCAACGAGCAGAAGAAGAGGAAAGCCATGCTCGAAGCCGTCAAGAAGGGCGATGAGATCGTCACTGTTGGCGGTATCCATGGCGCCGTCGTCGTGGTGAAGAAGGATTCGTACATCATAAGGATAGGCGAGAAGACCGAAGTGGAGATAGACCGGAGCGGCATCGGCAGCGTCCGCGGCTAGGCCCCAAGAGGCCTTCCGCGGAACGCGGCGCCATCGCGGGGTGAGTGTCTGCCCGAGCAAGCCGCGGCCGGCCGTTCTTTTGCCAGGAGGAGAAACGACGAAATGAATACCGTAGCCGGGGCGGGTCCCTTAACGCAGGCTGAAAGAGAGTCGGACCCGCCCGTCAGCGTCAAACGTGAGTGGTGTAAGGCCTGCGGTATCTGCGTTGAGTTCTGCCCCAAGAAAGTGTTCGACTCCGACGAGGAAGGCCGTCCCATCATCTCCCACCCCGAGGCCTGTAGCCTGTGCCGGATCTGTGAGCAGCTTTGCCCCGATTTTGCAGCCAGGGTCCGGAGGGAAGACCGTGCCCAGGGGAACTGACCGTCCGGTTCTCATGCAGGGCAACGAGGCCTGCGCCAGGGGCGCCCTCGCGGCTGGAGTCCGGTTCTTCGCGGGCTACCCGATCACTCCGTCGTCGGAGATAGCGGAGATCTTGGCCGAGGTCCTGCCGGGCGTGGGCGGAAGGTTCATCCAGATGGAGGATGAGATCGCCAGCATGGCGGCGGTCATTGGCGCCTCGCTGGCCGGGGTCAAGTCGATGACAGCCACGAGTGGCCCGGGCTTCTCCTTAATGCAGGAGAACATCGGCTACGCGGCCATGGCCGAGATACCCTGCCTCATCGTCCAGGTCCAGAGGGCGGGTCCCAGCACAGGCCTGCCCACCTCTCCGGCCCAGGGCGACGTGATGCAGGCCCGCTGGGGGACCCACGGCGACCACCCTGCGGTGGTCATGGCGCCCTCCTCGGTGCGGGAGACCTTCGACCTGACCGTCGAGTGCGTCAACTGGTCCGAGAGGCTGCGCCTGCCGGTCATCCTGCTCACGGACGAGGTCGTGGCCCACATGCGCGAGAACGTCACTCTGCCGGGTCCCGGTGAGTTGGCTGTCTACGAACGGCCGAGGCCTGAGTTACCGCCCGGCGATCCCGCATTCTTACCCTACAAGCCCGGCCCCGACGAGGTCCCGCCCATGGCCAGCTTCGGCTGCGGCTACCGCTACCACGTCACCGGTTTGCACCACGATCAACGAGGCTATCCAATCCACGAGGGACACGAGGCGGGTGAGCTGACCCGGCGTCTGTGTCGGAAGGTTGAGCGGCGACGGTCTGAACTCGAGCGTGTGGAGTGGATCGGGCCCGGCGGCGCCCGCGGACCCCAGCCCCCCCCCGGCTGGCCGCCCGCGGGACGGCCGGCCACGGTGGTAGTGTCCTACGGTTCCACGGCCCGCGGCGCCGAGGCCGCCTGCGAGTTGGCTAGAGAGGATGGGCGAGAGGTTGCCCTCCTGCGTCTGGTGACGCTCTGGCCGTTTCCCGATGCCGCCTTGGCCAAGGCGGCTGAACTGGCCGGCGGCTCGGGAGAGATCCTGGTGGTGGAAATGAACCTCGGTCAGGTCTTCCTCGAGGTTACCCGGGTCGCCGCCGGCCGGACAGCCGTCCGGCACTTCGGGCGGGTCGACGGGGAGCTTATCACCCCCGAGGAGATAGCCGCGGTGATACCGCGATCGAGGGGGACCCGCTAGTGTCCAGACCCCAAGCTGACGAGGCTTTGACCCTTTCCCTGCTACGAGTCGATCGTTTTCCCCACATTTGGTGTTCCGGTTGCGGCCATGGCATTGTCCTGTCAGCCCTGGTCCGGGCTCTGGCGATCAGGATCGAGGCCAAGGAACTTGACCCCAAGGATGTGGTCGTCGTCTCCGGAATCGGCTGCGCGGCCCGGGCGGCCGGCTACCTCAACTTCGACGGAGTCCACACGACCCATGGCCGGGCGATCGCCTTTGCCACAGGTATCAAGCTAGCTCGCCCGGAGCTCAAAGTGATCGTGATCACCGGCGACGGCGATCTGGCCGCCATCGGCGGGAATCATTTCATCCATGCCGCCCGCCGGAACATAGGACTGGCCGTGGTTTGCTTCAACAACTCCATCTACGGCATGACCAGCGGTCAGTACTCTCCGATGACTCCGAGGAAGGCGAAAGCCACCACGGCGCCTTACGGCCACATCGAGAAGCCGTTCGATCTTTGCGAGTTGGCCCTCGCTTGCGGGGGCACCTACGTCGCTCGCGGAGCGGCCTACTTCGCCGCCAAACTTACGGACTACGTCCTGGGCGGGCTGGACCACAGAGGTTTCGCCTTCATCGAGGCCGTGAGCCAGTGCCCCACTTACTTCGGCCGTCGGAACCGCATGTCCGGGGCTGGGGACATGCTGCGCTGGCAGAAGGAGAACGCGGTTTCTCTGGATCGCGCCACCGCCTTCACACCGGAGGAGCTGTCGGGCAAGTTCAGGGTCGGGGTGTTCCGCGACGTGAACGAGCCCGAGTACACTGAGGAGTACGGTCGGATCATGGAACTCGCCAGACACAAGGCAGCGGGGGAGGGAGAATGAGCGGGTCCTGGGAAGTGCGGCTGTCCGGCAAGGGTGGGCAGGGTATCATCTTCATCGGCATCGTCCTGGCCGAAGCCGCGGTTATCGAAGGTCTGAACGTTGTCCAGAGCCAGGTCTACGGACCAGAGTCGCGCGGAGGAGCGAGCAAGGCCGAAGTCATTATCAGTGAGAACCCCATCAGCTACCCCAAGGTCACTCAGCCCGACGTGGTCCTGGTCATGAGCCAGGAGGCCGCGGATCGGTACGCCGCGAGCGTCAAGGAGGGAGGTCTTCTTGCCGTCGACAGTCTTCACGTCGAGCGTCTACCCGAGGTCAGGGCCAGGGTAGCCCGGGCCGCGGTGAGTGGCGTCGCGCGCGATGAGTTGGGGAAGGAGCAGGTGGCGTCGGCCGTGGCGGCCGGTTTCTTGGTTGGCCTTACCGGCATGGTTACGGTTGACGCTCTGCGACAGGCCATTGTCGCCCGGGCCCCCGCGGGAACGACCGATCTTAACGTCAGGGCCATGGAGGCGGGGCTAAGGCTGGCACGCCAGCAGGCAGGCGCCAGTGGAAGGTAGGACCACGATGCGCGTTAGGAGGAGATTCCGTTGTCGGAAGAGACCCTCAATCCTTTCTTGATCGCCCAGAAGCAGGTTCGCGAGGCGGTCACCGAACTCGGTCTACCGGATGCCGTGTACGAGATCCTTAAGCAGCCCCTGCGTGTTCTCGAAGTTGCCATTCCCGTTGTCATGGACGACGGGCGGGTCCAGATCTTCATGGGCTACCGCTCCCAGCACAATGACGCCGTCGGCCCGGCCAAGGGTGGGCTGCGTTTCGCTCCTGGAGTCACCGTTGATGAAGTCAAGGCCCTCTCGATGTGGATGACCTTCAAGTGCGCCACTCTCGGCCTGCCCTACGGCGGCGGCAAGGGCGGCGTGATCTGCGATCCCAAGAAGCTTTCCAGCCGTGAACTCGAGGCCCTATCGCGAGGTTACATCCAGGCCGTTTCCCAGATCGTCGGCCCCAACAAGGACATCCCGGCTCCCGACGTCTACACCAACCCACAGATCATGGCCTGGATGGTCGATGAGTTTAGTCGCATCCGCGAGCACAACGCTTTTGGACTCATGACCGGCAAGCCTCTAATCATTGGTGGTTCGGCCGGCCGGGGCACGGCCACCGGACGCGGTTGCGTCATCGTCGCGGCGGCGGCGGCGGACAAGCTCGGCATCGACATCAAGAAGGCCAGGGTCGTCGTAGAGGGTTTCGGCAACGCCGGCAGCGTGGCGGCCGCAATCATTAGCGAAATGGGCGCCAGTGTCATCGCCTGCAACGACTCCACGGGCGGCATCCACAGCCCGCGGGGTCTTGACGTCAAGGCCGTCATCGCTCACAAGCAGAAGACCGGATCGGTCCTGGGCTTCCCGGGAACCGTGCCGGTGACGAACGAGGAACTCCTCCAACTTGAGTGCGACATCCTTATCCCGGCCGCCCTCGAGAACCAGATCACCGAGACGGTCGCCCTGGGCGTGAAGGCCAGGATTGTCAGCGAGGCCGCCAACGGCCCGACCACGCCGGAGGCCGACGCCATTCTTTCCGGAAAGGGCGTTCTGGTCCTGCCCGACGTCTTGGCCAGCGCCGGCGGCGTGACCGTCTCCTACTTTGAATGGGTCCAGAACCTCATGAGCTACTACTGGACGGAGAAGGAGGTCCACGAGAAGCTCACCGTTATGATGAACCGAGCCTTCGATGCCGTCTACCAGATGCACGAGCAGAAGAAGGTCACGATGCGCCGGGCCGCCTTCATGGTGGCGGTCAGCCGTGTGGCGGAGGCCATGAAGGTCCGCGGCTGGCTCGATTAGGGAGCGGAGCCGGGCTCGGGCTCGGCCTTCGGGTCGCGCCGGGGGCTCCGGCTCGGCCTCGACGAACAGAGGCCCGGGGGATTGCCCCCCGGGCCTCTTGGTTCGTAATCGGCCTACGCCGGACGCCCGCCGCTCCCGTCTGGAGGCCCCCCGCGATTGTGGTTCGGCCTCGCCGGACCCCCCGGCGCCGCATAGCTAGTGCGTTACGTTCAGACCCCGGATGCTCTGGTTGTCCGCGCAGGTGAACACGGCCGTGAAGTCCCCGGATGCGGGATCGACCAGGAAGATGGTCGCGGCTCCGTCCAGGTTCCACCGGTTATCCGCCGCCAGGAAGAACGCCTTACCATCGGCGGACCAGGCGGTCATGTTCCCGTAGACGCCGGCGGCGGCCCACTCCCCGACGCAGCCGGTGCGGGTCGTGATCTTATCCTGAGCCATGTCGTAGAACGCCACGGTAAGCCGATTAGTGGGATCGTGGGTATCGTTGATGTCCTCGCGCACGATGGCCAGGACGTTCGCCACCGGCGACCACGAAAGATCCACGAGCATTCCGGACGGCTCGGTCTGGGAGACGTCGTTGGTCGGGACTGACTTGCCTGTCGTGAGATCGGTCACCTGGGCGCATGCGTGTCCCTGGGAAGATAAGTGGGCTACATAGCGGCCGTCCTGGCTCACGGCCAGAAGGTGCGGGCCGGGCTCAGTCGTGGCGGCCGTCCGGCCCGAGTCGGTCTCAAAGTCGTGCAGGTTGATCACCCCGGCTGCGGCATTGTCGGAGGGCCCGGTGAGAACCACCGCATCCCGGCCGGGGACGGAGGCGAGGGGCAGGATGCCAAGGGATGCGACTCCGACGGTGTCCACGTAGGACCCGGGGGCGCCGTCGACCGGAACTCGCACGAGACGGTAGTCGTGCTGTGCGGCCAGGCACGTGTAGACGAGGAACTCGGAGTCGGGAGACCAGCAGAAGTAGGTACCGATATCCAGGTAGGGCGGTAGGCCGAGCTGGGTCACCGCCCCCGAAGTCAGGTCGTAAACCTGGAAGCTAAGGGTGTAGGTCAACGGGTCGATGCGGAAAGCAGCGAGCTTCGTCCCGTCCGGCGAGAGGTGCAGGACAACGTCGTCGCGGCTGAGGGCAAGGCGCTCGGTGAGGTTCTGGCCGTTCTGGTCGACGGTGGCCAGCGCGAGGTGCGAGAGCGTGTTGTCGGCTTCGGCCGTGAACAGCCCGAAGGAAATGAGCCCTCCAGGCAGATCCGCAGGCAGGCCGTTCCCGGGCTGGGCGGGACCTCCGCCAGCGCCGCCGCCTGAACCTCCCGTTCCGCTGCCTCCCGCTCCGCCCGATGGCAGCCCTCCCGACTGGTCGTTGGCGGGCGGGGTCGCCGGCTTGCACCCACCGCCGCACAGGGTGACGCCGACAAGGATCGCGACAGCCACGGTCACGGTGATAGACCTGGTCATCCTCACTCCTGGGTTCCTCCTCGCTGCTGGAAGGATGGGATACTCCAGACATATTGTTCCACCGTTTCGCGCGCAGTCCTTGAACCCTGCTTGGGCACACGCGGCTTGCTTTCGATCGAGCCCCACCACTCCCGTCCTCGGCGCCGGCGGTTCGGCCTCGACGAACAGATGCCCGGGGGATTGCCCCCCGGGCCTCTTGGTTCGTGATCGGCCTACGCCGGACCCCCGGCAGGCTGGTGCCGGGCGCGGTAATGGTGATAGAACGGGTCGCGCCGTCCCAGGCCACTGCGGCACCGAGGGCTTCAGCCACGAACCGTAGCGGCACCAGGGTACGCCCGTCCCGGATCTGCGCCGGCACATCGAGGGCGACGGGCTCGCCTGAGAACTCGCCTTCCCCAGGCACTTACGCTGGGAAGACAGGAAACCCTGCTCACCCTGTGCCTCGGCCGCCGCCCGCCTACGCGAAGGACCAGGACCAGAAGTGGGCCCCAGGGGGCAAGGGTAAATGGGGACGGGCGTCGAAAAGGCAACCGCCCAGGGGTAGACAGACGCCATGCCGCAGTCCCCCCACGGTCTCCCCGGGTTTCGGCGCGCGGAGGTGGCTTCAGCTTGGCGACGGATGGTACGCGGGCGGCCGGGGAGCGGTGGGAAAGGGACACTCTTGGCCGCGTCCTTAGGCGTTTCCCGGAGAGACAGGAGCGTTTCGAGACCCTCTCTGGCCTGGAAGCCGGGCGGCTCTACACCCCGCTCGACCTGGCCGGACCGGGATCGGGTGCCGCGGAGGGCAGCCCTCCCGCCGGTGGGGAGGCCGCCGCGCCCGCGCACGACTACGTCCGCGACGAGGGTTTCCCGGGGGAGTTCCCGTTTACCCGGGGCATTCAACCGACCATGTACCGCGGTCGCCTCTGGACCATGCGCCAGTACGCGGGGTTCGGGTCGGCGGCGGAGACTAACCGTCGCTTCAAGTACCTCCTGGAACAGGGGCAGACCGGGCTGTCCGTGGCCTTCGACCTTCCGACGCAGATAGGCTACGACTCCGACGACCCCCTGGCCGAGGGCGAAGTGGGCAAGGTCGGCGTGGCCATCGACACGCTGGCCGACATGGAGACCCTCTTTGACGGTATCCCCCTGGCCAAGGTTTCGACCTCGATGACCATCAACGCTCCGGCTTCTATTCTCCTGGCCATGTACGCCGTTGTGGCCGAGAAGCAGGGCGCGCCTCTGGACAAGCTTTCCGGCACGATCCAGAACGATATCCTCAAGGAGTACGTGGCCCGAGGAACCTACATCTTTCCGCCGGAACCGTCGATGCGGCTGGTCACCGATCTCATCGCCTACTGCGCCGAGTCGCTTCCGGTCTGGAACTCCATCAGCATCAGTGGCTATCACATCCGAGAAGCCGGATCCACCGCCGTCCAGGAGGTCGCCTTCACCCTGGCCAACGGAGTGGCCTACGTCCAGGCGGCCAAGCGGGCCGGGCTCGACGTGGATACCTTCGGACCGCGTCTGTCGTTCTTCTTCAATGGCCACATCGACTTCCTCGAGGAGGTCGCCAAGTTCCGGGCGGCGCGTCGTCTCTGGGCCCGCTTGATGCGTGACCGGCTGGGGGCCAAGGACCCGCGCTCGTGGATGCTGCGTTTCCACACTCAGACAGCCGGATCGAGTCTAACCGCCCAGCAGCCGCTGAACAACGTGGTTCGAACCGCCCTGGAGGCCCTGGCCGCCGTGCTCGGAGGCACCCAATCCCTCCACACCAACTCTTTCGACGAGGCCCTGGCCTTGCCGAGCGAGGACTCCGTTAGGGTGGCCCTCCGCACCCAGCAGATCATCGGCCACGAGAGCGGGGTCGCCGACTCGGTCGACCCGCTCGGCGGCGCCTACCTCATCGAAAGCCTTACCGACCGGATCGAGGCCGAGGCCCTGCGCTACATCGACGAGATTGATCGGCTGGGCGGGGCGGTCGCGGCCATCGAGAAGGGTTTCGTTCAGAAGGAGATCGAGGACAGCGCCTATCGCTACCAGCGCCTGGTTGAAGAAGGTCGCCGGACGGTGGTCGGGGTTAACGCCTTCCAGGTGGAGGACGAGAAAATGCCGCCGCTGCTCGAGGTCGATCCGGAAGTCGGCCGGCGGCAGATGGCGACCTTGTCCGAGGTGAGGGCTCGCCGCGATGCCAAGGCGGTGACATCGAGCCTGGAAGCCCTCCGGGAGGCGGCTGTCGCCACCGGGGCGGCGCTCATGCCCCGCATCGTCGATGCCGTTAGGCGCTACGCGAGTCTGGGCGAGATATGCCACGTTCTGCGTGGGGTCTTTGGCGAGTACGCGGGGGCGGGCCGGTGAGGCAGACCGGCTCGGCGAAAGATGCGGGGTCGGGCGCGGGTTAGAGCGAAAGAAGGTGTCGAGCGTGGCTCGCAGTGGTCCGATAAGGGTGATCGTGGCCAAGCCGGGTCTCGACGGTCACGACCGGGGGGCGAAGGTCGTGGCCAGAGCTTTGCGTGACGCGGGCATGGAAGTTATCTACACCGGACTTCGTCAGACTCCGGAGCGGATCGCCGAAGCGGCCCTGGACGAGGATGCCGACGTCGTCGGCCTTAGTTCTCTATCTGGGGCTCACCGGGTTCTCTTCCCGCGGGTCGTGGACGAGCTCAGAAAGCGGGGCCTTGGTGACGTCATTGTCATCGGCGGCGGGATAATCCCCGCGGGGGACACTCCCGCTCTCATCCAGGCGGGGGTGCGGGCCGTCTTCGGTCCCGGGTCGCCGACGTCCGAGATCGCCGAGTTTATCCGGGGAGCCGTTAAGGAACGAAGAGGCTAGGGAGGGGTGGTGGGGATGATGAGAGTCGACCACATCGGGATCGCCGTGCGAGACATCGAGGTCAGCCAGAGATTCTACACTGAGGTCTTGGGTCTCAAGATCGCCACGCTCAAGAACACGGCTGACCTCAAGATCGCATTCATCCACGCGGGAGAGACTGAGATTGAGCTTCTGGCGCCCGTCGGGACAACCGGCGCCGTGGCCAAGTTCCTTGAGACCCGGGGCGAGGGAATCCATCACCTGGCCTTCGCCGTACCGGACATTGAGGCGGCTTTAGCCAAGGCTAAGGCGGCCGGATACGCTCTCATCGACGAGAAGCCACGCCCGGGCGTGGGCGCGCCCAAGATCGCCTTCCTTCACCCCAAGAGCTTGAGCGGTGTCCTGGTGGAGCTTTGCCAGCACGACGAAGTCTGACCGCCCCGCCCGATCCGGCCGGACGGCCGGGACCGGGCCACGGCAGGGGGGATTGCTCTCGATGGTAAGCGACAAGCTGGCCGCGCTGGGTGGGCGGCTGGAAGAGATCCGGGCCGGAGGCGGACCGGATCGGGTAGGTAAGCAACATGCGAAGGGCAAGCTGACGGCCAGAGAGCGGCTCGACATCCTTTTCGACTCCGGTAGCTTCGTCGAGATCCAGACCTTCGTCGGCCACCGCTGCCGGGATTTCGGCATGGACCAGGAGCGAGCGCCGGGGGAGGGCGTGGTCACGGGCTACGGTCTCGTGGATGGACGCGCGGTCTACGCCTTCGCTCAGGATTTCACGGTCATGGGCGGCGCCTTAGGGGAGATGCACGCGGCCAAGATCTGCCGGGCGATGGATTTGGCCCGCGCGGCCGGCGTTCCCTTCGTGGGTCTCAACGACTCCGGAGGCGCCCGCATCCAGGAGGGCGTCGACGCCCTCAACGGCTACGGCAATATCTTCTACCGCAACACGATCTCGTCGGGGGTCATTCCCCAGATCTCGGCCATCCTCGGTCCGTGCGCCGGGGGTGCCGTCTACTCGCCCGGCCTGACCGATTTCGTCTTCATGGTCGCCGGGACCAGCCAGATGTTTATCACTGGACCCCAGGTCATCAAGTCGGTGACCGGGGAAGAGGTGAGCATGGATGACCTCGGCGGAGCGGCGACCCACAACCGCGTGAGCGGAGTGGCCCACTTCTACACCGCTGACGACAGGGAGTGCTTGACCATGATCAGGCGGCTCCTGGCTTACCTGCCCTCGAACAACATCGAGGATCCACCGCCGGCCCCGATGGCGGACGACCCGACGCGCACCCACGCGGCCTTGCGCGATGTGGTTCCGGCCGAAACGAACAAGGCCTACGATGTCCGCGACGTCATCCTGCCCATCCTCGATCTCGGAGACTTCTTCGAGAGCCAGGCCTTCTGGGCCGAGAACATGGTCACCGGCTTCGGACGGCTGGGCGGCCGGACCGTGGGCGTCATCGCCAACCAGGTCAAGGTTCTGGCCGGTTCCATTGACATCAACGCCTCCGACAAGGCGGCGCGATTCGTGCGGTTCTGCGATGCCTTCAACATTCCCCTCCTGACCCTGGTGGACACACCGGGCTATCTGCCCGGCGCCTCTCAGGAGCACGGCGGCATCATCCGCCACGGGGCCAAACTGCTCTACGCCTACGCGGAGGCAACCGTACCCAAGATCCAACTCATTCTGAGGAAGGCCTACGGAGGGTCCTACCTGGCCATGTGCTCGCGGGCCCTGGGGGCCGATATCGCCTTCGCCTGGCCGGGAGCGGAGATCGCCGTCATGGGTGCCGCCGGAGCGGTGGAAGTGATCTTCCGTGAAGAGATGAAGGCGGCCGAGGATCCGAGGAAGGCTCGCGAGGACCGTGTCGCCGAGTACCGGGAGCGGTTTTCGAATCCCTACGCGGCCGCGGCCCGCGGTTTCGTGGACTCCGTGATTGACCCGGCCGACACGCGCCCCGAGCTCATCAAGGCATTCACGGTCCTGGCCAGTAAGCGAGAGACCCGACCGGCCAAGAAGCACGGGAATTTCCCGGTCTAGACGCGCATGAAGGGGGACGGAAACTTGTCCACCAGGCTTACGGGCGGTGACTTCATTCCACCCCGTCATCTGGCCGTGATGGCCGCGGCCATCTCGGCCCACCTCGAGGCCGAAGCGGCCGGCCGGGCGTCCGAGGCCGGGGATGTTGGCCTGAGGCCCACACGTGGCCCGTGGTCTGATCGCCCGGGCGGTGTCGCCGGTCTGGGCTGGGCCGCGGTCGGCCGGCTGGAGAACATGCTGGGGCGTCAACAGTTGGCAACAAGGAGGGGAACTTCCCCGCGATGAGCACGCGCAGATATCGCGTCACCGTAGATGGGGAGACCTATGAGGTTGAGGTCGAGGAGTTGGCTGGCGCCGAGCCGGCTTTCGTGACCGAAGCAGGCCCGGCGGCTGCTTCTTCGGGGGCGCTGGTGTCGCCGCCGAGGGTCGCCGCAGGCCAACCCTTGGCCGTCCCGCGGGGGCGGTCTCCCGCGGGGACGGGTGGCCCCGCCCCGACTCGCTCGCCCACGGGTGGCGGGGAAGTAGTCAGGGCGCCCCTGCCCGGGATCATCCTGCGCGTCTCCGTGGCGCCGGGACAGGCGGTCAAGCACGGCCAGGTCGTCGTTGTCCTGGAAGCGATGAAGATGGAGAACGAGATTGTCTCTCCCCGCGACGGCACAGTCCGCGAGGTTTTGGTCGGCCAGGGTGTCTCGGTCGCTGTCGGCGATCCGCTCGTGATCCTCGACTAGACCAAGACCGGCGGGGTCCCCGGACGGCCGTGGGGCATACTGGACCCATGAAGTTGTCTAGGCCGGCCTGGCCATCGCGGGAGGAGTTTCTCGAGGACCTGCGTACGATACGGAGACGCCTGGGGCGGTGGGTCCGCTCCTTGGCCGCGGCGACGCGCCGCGAGTACGGCGGTCTGGACCTAGTCGAGATTGCCCGGCGTCTCCGGCGCGAGGTGTTTGGAAACCCGCTCGCGGGTAGGGCGCTCTACGGTCTCACCGTAACGGCTTGGGCCGCTTTCATCGTCTGGGGCCGCTTTCTCGTGCCCTTGGCTACAGCTCCCTACTTCCGCCCCGAGACTCGTTTCCAGGTAATCGGTTTCTTCGAGAACGGGACCGGCCCGCAGTTCGTCGACTCCTGGCCGACTTTCCAGCGCTATGCCGACCTGTTCGACGTGGTCTCTCCCTTCTGGTACTCTGTCGACTCCTCGGGGAAGATTGTCGGTGACGGCTATCGCCCCGAGGTTGTCAATCTGGCCCGGTCGCGGGGAATCAGAGTCATTCCCCTGGTCACCAACCTCAAGCAGAGCTCGGGCAACGGCTTTGACGCCATTCGGACCGCCTCGGCCCGGGCCAAGACGGTGGAGAATCTCTCCAACCTCGTCGCCGCCAGGGACTACGATGGTCTGAATCTTGGCTACGAACTCCTGCCACCGGAGGCCCGCGAGTCCTACTCGGCTTTCGTAGCCGCTCTCGGGGGCGCCCTCCGCGGTCAGGGGCGAACCCTGCTCGTCTCGGTTTTCCCGGACGTGGAAGTCTCGCCGGCGGTGAGCGGGTTCTTCGACTACCGGGCCATCGGCCAGGCGGCGGATGGCATCATCCTCTTGGTCTACGATCTTCACTACTCGGCCACCGATCCCGGACCGGTGGCGCCTTTGCCGTGGGCGGAAGCCGGCGTGGATAGCCTTCTCGGTTACGTTTCGCCCGGAAAGGTCATTCTTGGGGTGGGGAGTTATGCCTACGATTGGCCGACAGCGTCCGAGAACGGGATCGCCGAGTACCTGTCCGCGGCGACAGCCCTGGCTCGAGCCCAGGCCGAAGGGGTTCCCGTGCACTTGGATCCGGCCAGCCGCCAGTCTTTCTTCACCTATGTCTCGGCGACCGGGATCAAGCGGGAAGTCTGGCTCCAGAACGCCCAGCATCTCGCGGACAAGGCCGCCCTAGCCAGAGCCAAGGGGCTTTCCGGACTGGCGGTTTGGCGACTTGGCTTCAGCGAAGACGGCGCCCTCGACTTGCTGGCCGAGACCCTGGGGCGCCGGATCGACCGGGCGGGGCCGTAGGCCCGAAGCGCCGGGCGGGCAGGCGGGGCTCAGGAGGGCTGGCTCTTCTGTCCCGTCGGCCCGTGCATCAACTGGCCGGAGAGCCGGATCTCCCCGTGCTTTTCTTCCCACTGGCGGATGGACTCGGTCAGAATCTGGGCCACGACCTTGGCCATCTGAGGGCTCATCACCAGATGACAGCTTACGGTGCTCTGATCGGTCGGCGCGCTCTTCACCCCGGCCTCCAGCACAACGTCGAAGGGCGTGGCGTAGATGTTGGCGTGATTGGTGTAGAAGCGGGGAAAAGCCGGTTTTACGTTTTCGTCCAATTGAAGCGCCTCCCTGGTCCCCAGGAGTTCGGAGCGAGACCTGGAACCCCGGGGCATAGCTTGGGCCTTTGCCGGAGAGTTCGGCCCGGCCGCGCGCCAACCTCCAAGGGCTCGCACATTCGCTGTCGGTGCGCCCGCTTCCGACGGCCGGGGAGGGAAGGGGGGTCTCTCGCCGAATAGGACGGCAAATTGCTGGAGGGGGTGGGCTGGATGAAGGCCCTCAACTTCTACTCCACCGTTTACCACGGCAACATTCTCACCCAGAAGAAGAGTTGCACGATCCGCCTGGGAGACAAGACTAAGAAGTACCATGAGGGGGACGTTGTCCTCATCACCTACGGAAACCGCTTCGAGCCCAGGAGGCGGCTCTTCGAAGCCGTTCTCGACCTGGTCGAGGTTAAACCGGTCTCCAAGCTCTCGGTTCGAGACATTAGTGGCGAGAACCAGGACATGCGCGGTGTCGACGACGTCCTGGATTTCCTGGGTAAGGTCTACGGTCGGACGATCGGTCTGGAGGAGTCTGTCACGGTCGTCTATTTCTCCTGCGTCGACGATTGACCCGAGGTGACTATCTCGCCTGGTTTGCCGGACAAGGCCGAGTTGCGACGAACGTTTCTTGGTTTTCGCTTGGGTCTTGGCGACCTGGCTTCCGCCCTTGGCGCCGAGGCGCAGGAGCGTCTCCTCGGGCAGGCCGTGTTCGACGAAGCCCGGGCCGTCATGGTCTACCTGGCTTTCCGCGGTGAGGTTCCCACCTCACGGATCATGGAGGAGGCCCTGGCGGCGGGGAAAGTTGTTTGCGCCCCCGTGACCCTTGTAACGGAGCGGCGGCTTCTTGCCCTTCGCCTGAGGGGCGGCTTCGCGGAACTTCGCCCGGGGCCTTACGGCATCATGGAGCCCGACCCATCCCGGTGCGAGCCCTTTGCGGTCGGGGGTCTCGATCTTGTCGTCGTCCCCGGGGTAGCCTTCGACGCTACTGGTGGACGGCTCGGTTACGGCGGCGGCTACTACGACCGTTTCCTGACGGGGGACGCCATCTCCGCGGTGAGGGTGGCCCTGGCTTTTGAGGTCCAGATCTCGCCCGAGCCATTGCCCCTGGACCCCTACGACGCTCAGATGGACTTGGTCTGCACGGAGAAGCGCATCATACGGGGCGTGGGCCGGGAGCGGGAGACGGCGCGCCAGCGGGGAGAGTGGGGCGATGGTTGAGGCGTCGGGTCCTCTTGCGGCCGTGCTGGAGTACGTCCGGCGAAGCCGCGGGCTGTTTGCCGACCAACTGGTGGCCCTGTGCCGGACAGAGAGCGTCTCGGCGACGGGGGCCAGTCTTGGTCCCACGGCGGAGGCTGTAGCCGGCCTTCTCCGCGCCGCGGGGGTCGAGACCTCACTCCAGGGATCGCGGGGTCAGCCCATCGTTGTCGGGCAGGCCCGGGGTCAATCCGACCGGACCATCCTCTTCTACAATCACTACGACGTCCAGCCACCCGATCCGCTGGGGGAGTGGGCTTCACCGCCCTTTCAGCCCACGATGCGGGACGGACGCCTTTTCGCCCGCGGCGTGGCCGACGACAAGGGTAACCTCCTGGCCCGCATCCAAGCCGTGGCGGCCTGGACGCAGGCGGGTGGCGGTCTGCCCGTATCGGTTGTCTTCGTCTGCGAGGGCGAGGAGGAGACCGGCAGCCCGCACCTTGAGGAGTTTGTCCGGGCCAACGCCGACTGGCTGGCCAAGGTCGACGGTGTCGTCTGGGAGTCCGGCTACCGCGACGCCGCCGGACGCCCAACGGTCACCCTCGGCGTCAAGGGCATCTGCTACCTCGAACTCGTCGCTCGCGGAGCGCGGGCTGACATTCATTCCTCGCAGGCCACCCTGGTTCCCAACCCCGCCTGGCGCCTGATCTGGGCCCTAGCGACGATCAAGGACAAGGATGAGCACATCCTGGTTGATGACTTCTACGATGCGGTGCGGGCGCCGAGCCAGGCCGATCTTGAACTCCTGAGGAGCATACCGGACACTAGCGCCGCCACGGCCAAGAGTTTGGGCCTCCCGGGTCTTCTCCTCGGGCTCAAGGGCCTGGAGGCCAACCGCCGCAATTTCTACGAACCGACGGCGACCATCTGTGGTCTCGTATCGGGCTACACCGGGGACGGGGAGAAGACAGTCCTGCCCTCGCGGGCCGTGGCCAAGCTCGATTTCAGACTCGTTCCGGACCAGGATCCGGTGGAGATCGCCGCCCTGGTCAAGGCCCATCTTCGCCGGCACGGCTTTGGGGACATCGAGGTCAGAATCCACGCCGGGGAGCGTCCGGCCCGCACCGACCCGAGGTCGCCCTTCGTTGGCATCGTCACCGAGGCCATCCGGGAGACCTACGGGCAGCCGGCCGTGGTCCACCCGACGATGACCGGCTCCGGGCCGATGCCCATCTTCACCAATCTCGGACTGCCCGTGGTCGGCTTCGGCGTCGGCAATTCGACCTCGTCCGTTCACGCCCCGAACGAGAACATCATTCTGGAGGACTACTGGCTGGGGATCGAGACGGTGGCGACACTGCTTCACCGGGCGGCGGGACGGTGGGAAGAGCCATGATCCGGGCCATCACCTTCGACGTGGGCAACACCCTGCTGCCCTTCAACCAGGCGGAGATGGGCGCCCTCCTGCGCGGCTTCGTGACCTTCCTGCGAGAGCGCGTGGGTCCGTGCGACGCGGAGGAGGTGATCGCTCGATACGACGCGGTCAGGCAGGAGCAGTACCGCGTCAACCTGCCCCATCTTCGGGAAAACGATCTCGTCGACCGCCTTCGACTGACCATTGAACCAGTGGCGGGAGGCCAGGGCAGGGTTTCCCCGGAGCTTCTGGCCGAGGCCGTCGAGGCCTACGTCGAGGTCCTGGTGGACGCCTTACCCCTGCCCGAGGGCATCAGGCCACTTCTGGCCGGGCTCAAGCGGCACTACCGCCTGGGGGTGATCACCAACTACCCCTACTCGCCGGGCACGCGACGGGTCCTAGCCGCTAAGGGGCTCGCGTCTTTTTTCGACGTGATCGTCATCTCAGCCGATTGGGAGTTCGTCAAGCCCCACCCAGTCCTTTTCCGGCAGGCCGCCATCGGGCTCGGCGTGGACATCGGGGACCTGGTTCACGTCGGGGACGACTGGGAGGCCGACATTGTCGGGGCGACTGCCGCGGGGGCGCGGTCAGTGTACTTCACGGGCCTGCGCGAGGAAGACGATCCCAGGCGAGGCGACCCCCTGGGGCAACCTTTGGCGATCATCAACGACTTGAAACAACTCGATGAGGTTTGCCGGCCCTTACTTGGCTACGAGGCGAGTTCCGATGATGAGCAGAGCTATCCCTAGAAGCCTGATCCAGGTGATGGCCACTCTTGGCGTCTCGAACCAGCCGAAGTGGTCGAGGACCACGGCGGCGGCGAGCTGGGCGGTGATGATCATGGAGACCCCCAACCCGGCCCCTGTGACCGGAAAGGCTGAGGCCACCCCGATAATGATGAGAACGCTCAGAACACCGCCCAGATAGGCGTACCAGGGAATGCCGGCAAGGTTGAGCCTTGCCGGGAGCCACTCGTGGGCGGTAAGAAGAGCGGCAACTAGGATGATCCCGGTCAGGACGGTTCCGATGACGTGGACGGCCACGCTCGTCCCGATGAGGCTCACCTTCTTGCTGAGGGCCGCGTTGAAGACCCCCTGAAACGACATGGCCGCCCCGCTGACCGCCGCGGCGACGAGAGCCAGCGCCATCTTGCCCGCCAGCGAAACCACCTCCATGTTTCCCGCCCCGGGCTAGTCTTCCCCGCATTGCCTTGACAAAGGGCGTGGCCACTATGTACCCTTCTCCTTGGGAGGTGGACCGATGACTGAGGGCACGAAAGTCCCGCGTTACTTCGGAGAGCTTGTCGAGACCGCGTGGAAAGCCCCTGATTTCGTCGAGTCCATTGTCTCCAGCCGCTACGTGGTCAACTGGCTGAATGTTCAAGTCCCGTCATTTAGCCAGCTAGAAGTCTTCCTGGCGGCGAACTGGTTTGACGGCAATGTGCGGCGCCGCTACGCGGGCCTGACCCGGGCTCTGGCTGAACTCCACAAGACCTGGCCGGGCCACTTCCGCCTCGACAGTGTCTCGCCCGAGGCCATGGGTCTTGAGGACTGGGAAGAAGTTTTTCTGCGCCTCATGCAACGAGGCTATCCCTCAGCCGCGGTCGGCGACATCCTGCGGGCCATCTTCCCCTACATCACCGAACTGCGGCGAGACGACGTTTTCCTTGGTGACGAGATCGAGATCTACTTTATGATCCCCTACATCGGGCGCAATCGGGAGATACCCCAGGACCAAATCGTGAAGGAAGCTTTGCGCTACGGGGCCGACCGCCAGGAACTCGAGTACCACTTGCATCGCCGCAAACCGCCCAAGGCGCCCTACCGCGGCGCGATCGTCCTCACCTTCAAGGACCCGGCGGCGCCGGCGTTCACCTGGCGGTCGCGGCGGGTGACCTCCGGCTGGCTGCGCGTTCCCCTGGGCATCTCTCAGGTAAACATCACGACCAAGCTTGAAATCTGGATCAACTACAATGTGGCCTTCCGCGGCTACTGGCTGGCCCAGATGTACCTTTTGGCCTCTGGTATGGGTCAGGGCCGCCGCGGCCTCGTTCCACCGGAGATCGAGGCCGAGTGGGCCGACTTTCGAACCCGGCTGGGCGGGCGCCAAGGTTGATGCTTTCGTCTTCTTAAAGAGAGAATAGGGGAGCGGCTGCTCGCGGCAGCCGCTCCGATGTTTCTCCGACCCGTGGGGGCCGGTCGATCCGCACCATAGAGCCCGGTTAGACGGTCGGGCCGGTGCGGAGACCGGTTCCGCCCGCAAGGCGCGACTCAGCGTCCTGAATCATCCGGCGGACCATGTGACCGCCCATGGCGCCACACTGCCGCGCCGGATAGTCGCCCCAGTAGCCATCGGGGGGAGTCTGGAGGCCGATCTCACGCGCGATCTCGTACTTGAACTGATCAAGCGCCTGCTCGGCACCCCGAACCAGGATGCGGTTAGACCTCTGTCCCGTTCCCACTATGTCTCACCTCCTCTTCTGGATGGTTTCGGTTCCCTAAACCCACAAACTTTCGAAAATCCTTTGGCCGGCCTAATCGCTCTCGCCCCTGGCGAGGTCTTCTTTCTCCGGCGGCTATCTTGCAGATTTACCTGCTCGTTTGCCCTTCAATGACGGAGCGGCTGATGATAACAGCCGCTCCGGTCTTGCGCATCTTCACTTGGTGGCTTTCAGCCTTACCTAGTGGTGTACCCCGGTCCAGTGTAGCCGCCGCCGAAGCCTACTCCCACAGTTCCAGCGAACCCGCCTCCGACCAGCCGGAGTTCAGCGTCCTGGATCATCCGCCGGACCATGTGACCTCCCATCGCTCCGCACTGACGAGCCGGATAGTCGCCCCAGTACCCGTCCTGGGGAGGGGTCAACCCGATCTCCCGCGCGACCTCGTACTTGAACTGGTCGAGAGCGTGCTCCGCCCCCCTAACCAGGATGCGGTTCGACCTCTGACCAACACCCACTGTGCTCACCTCCTCCTGGTTTCTGTTGCCGTCATCTGACCTTTGTTTACGAGTCTAGGTTTGGCTGACCGCAGACGGTCCTATGCTGGTGATTTGTTGGGGTCTCTGGGAGTTGCGCCACGGACCGATGACTGCGCATAGCTGGGCAGTTGCACGAAGCCCCCGGGCATAGTAGAATGAACCCAAGGTGGGACAGAGTGGGACGGAGTGGGAAACCTTCACATGCTTTACGGGGAGTACCGCCACAGCCTAGATGATAAGGGACGCGTCAGCCTGCCGGCCAAGTTTCGGACCGAGTTGGGCGAGCGCGTCGTTGTCTCCAAGGGCCTTGAGAAGTGTCTGTTCATTTTTTCGACCAAGGAGTTTGAGGCCCTGATGGAGCGCTTGGGCGATCTACCCCTAGGACGGAAGGAGGCCCGGGAGTTCTCCCGTTTCCTTCTGGCCGGGTCGGCCGACGCCGACGTAGACAGCCACGGGCGGGTTCTCCTGCCCTCTGGTCTCCGGGAGTACGCCGGCTTGGAGAAGGAAGCCGTACTCATCGGTGTCTCGACCCGGGCCGAGATCTGGGACCCGGTCGCCTACGAGTCCTTCAGCCAGCGGGTCAAAAACGAGTACGAGAACATCGCCGAGAAGCTCCTTGATTTGAGAATTTAGTTTTCAAGCGCTTTGAGGCCATGGGATAGGCGGCCGGACAGGCTGTCCCCCGCGGTCCGAAGTTGCTGCTCCCCGATGCGTGGCCTGGAGCCGTCCGGAGTTCGGAGGGTTATGTCCGAGCCACGCTCCTTTTACAGAGAGCTGCTGGTCCGGGAGGGCAAGCGGCATGACATACGGGCACCGACCGGTGATGCTTGAGGAGGTCGCCGGCCTCATCGACGCCGGACCCGGCGCGGTCTATGTCGACGCCACCGTGGGTTTCGGCGGGCACGCCGAACGTCTGGCCGAGATGGCCGGACCCGGGGGCAGGGTCCTTGGCCTGGATCGAGACCCAATGGCCCTGGAGGCCGCGGGCAAGCGGCTGGCCGGTTTTGGTGACCGGGTGACCCTGGTCCACGCCCGTTTCTCCGAGATAGACGAAGTCGCGCGGACGGCGGGTTTTGGGGGTGTCCAGGGTATCCTGTTCGACCTGGGGGTCTCCTCGGCTCAATTGGATGTCCAGGAACGCGGTTTCAGCTTCCACGGATCAGCGCCTCTTGACATGAGAATGGACACCACCCGTAGCGGGCCATCAGCGTCTGACTTGCTCGGCGCTCTGTCCCTGGACGAGTTGACCCGCGTCTTCCGCGACTGGGGCGAGGAGAGGTGGGCCTCCCGTATCGCCGGCTTCATCGTCCGGGCCAGGCGGCGGGCACCGATCGAGACCGCGGATCAACTCGTGGCCATCATCAAGGAGGCTGTCCCGGCCTCGGCGCGGCGACAGGGCCCGCACCCGGCCCGCCGGGTCTTTCAGGCTCTCAGAATCGCGGTTAACGACGAGATGACGGAACTTGAGGCGGCCCTGAGCAAAGTCGCGGATACTCTGGCGGTGGGCGGCCGGGCGGTTGTGATCTCTTACCACTCGCTTGAGGATCGAATCGTCAAGCTGGCCTTTCGCGCCGCCGAGCGAGGGTGTCGTTGCCCGCCCGGTCTGCCGGAGTGCCGGTGTGGCGGGAGACCTACTCTCAAGGTTCTAACCAGGCGGCCACTTCTTCCGAGTGAGTCGGAGGTAGCGGGCAATCCGCGGGCTCGAAGTGCCAAGCTCAGAGCCGCGGAGCGGGTCTAGGCTGGGGACCATCCGTGCCCGCCGGGCACGAGGGTCATAGGTCTCGAAGGCGGTGAATAGGGTGATGGGGGTTCCCCCGAGGGTCGGACACCGGAACAAGCGGGCGGCCAGCGGGTCTTTGCCCTTCTCGCCAAGCCGGGCGAGCGCTCTTCCGTGGCCGAGCCGGTCGAGCGTTGCTCCCTGGCCGAGCCGGTCGAGCGCCTTTCCGTCACCGGGCCGGCCGAGCGTTGCTCCCTGGCCGAGCCGGTCGAGCGCCTTTCCGTCACCGAGCCGGTCGAGCGTTGCTCCCTGGCCGAGCCGGTCGAGCGCTCTTCCGTGGCCGGGCCGGCCGAGCGCCATCACGCCGCGCCGGGAGACGGTTCGGCCCGGCGAGGGTGAGGTCCGGGCCCAGGTTGGAATTCGTTCCTACCTGGTTTACCTGGCCGTGGCCTTTCTCTTGGCCGTGGCCTTGTCCTGGAGCTACACGACCACGGCCCGCTTGGGCTTCAGAATCAACGAAGTGAAGACCGAGATCGCTTCCCTAAAGGCTGAAAACGAGAAGCTCGGCTACCAGGTCTCGGGCTACGAGTCACTGGCCCGGGTCGAGAAAGAAGCCGTGCGACTGGGTATGGTCAGGCCGGAGTACGTGCGCGTGGGCGCCGGCTTGGAGGCCCTCCCGGCGCCGGGCAGCGGCGCGGCGGGCGGCGGGACGGACGGCGTGGCGGGTGGCTTCGCGGACGGCGGCGAGTCGGAGTCCCTGGCCCGGATCATCACTCTGGTCCCCGGCGCGACCGGCGCGACGCCCGGTGACCCCGTCCTGGCCGGCGCCACCGGGCCGGGTGGCGGGCAGGCCTCGCTCTGGGATCGCTTCTATCGCTGGCTGACCGGTGTTTCACAGACCGAGGCCCGCGAGTGGCAATAGCGAGGCGGGGATCCAGCTTTGACGACACAGCCGGGCATCGGCCTGCGAAGACGTGTTCTCGTTCTTCTGGTCCTGTTTGCCCTCTTCGCTCTGGTCCTCGCCGGACGCCTCGGCTACCTCCAGTTTGTCCGGGGGGCCGAGCTTCGGGAGAAGGCCTTCAACATCCGGACCCACGAGGTTCCCGTCGAAGCCAGGCGGGGCGCCATCTACGATCGAATGGGTCGCGAGTTGGCCGTCAGTGTCAACGTGGACTCCATTTTCGCCGTTCCCTCCGAGGTGAGCGATCCACCCGGCACGACCCGCAAGCTGGCCGAGGCCCTAAGCCTGGACTACGACTGGGTCCTGAGGCAACTGACACAGGTCCAGGCCTTCGTCTGGATCAAGCGTAAAGTGCCCGATGACGTTTCCCAGGCCGTCAAGGTCATGGAACTGCCCGGCATCGGGTTCACTCAGGAAAGCCAGAGAGTCTACCCCAAGGGGTCGGTGGCCGCCCATGTCCTCGGTTTCGCCGGAATAGACAGCCAGGGACTGGCCGGCGTGGAGTACACCTACGACAAGGAACTGCGTGGCGCCCCGGGCTCCATTGTCATCGAGTACGACGCCCTGGGGCGTCAGATTCCGCAGGCCCTGCACCGCTACATTGCCCCCACGGACGGGCAGGGTCTGGTTCTGACGATCGATGAGGTCATTCAGAGCCTGGTCGAGCGGGAACTCGACCGGATCATGGGTGAGAATAAGCCCAAGCACGCAACCATCCTGGTCATGGATCCCGACACCGGAGACATCCTGGGGCTTGGTTGTCGGCCAACGTTTGACCCCAACCACTTCGCCGAATACCCCGAAGAGAATTGGCGGAACTTCGCTGTCAGCGACACCTACCACCCCGGGTCGACCTTCAAACCGGTCACCGCCGCGGCGGCTCTGGACGAGGGGGTCGTCTCCAGCACCGACAGGTTCTACTGCCCGGGCAGCATCGTCGTCGACGATCGCCGCATCCATTGCCACCGCGGGGACGGTCACGGTTCCCTGGACTTCACGGAGGTTGTTGAGTTCTCGTGCAACGTCGGCTTTGTCAACATCGGGCTGCGCCTTGGTCCCGATGGCTTCTACAAGTACTGGCACGCCTTTGGGCTCGACTCTACGACAGGAGTGGACCTGCCCGGAGAAGCCACGAGCCTGATCATGTCCAGAAAAGAATGCAAGAACGTCGACCTGGCCGTCATGTCCTTTGGACAGACCCTGACCGTCACGCCCCTTGAGTTGGCCAGGGCCATGGCGGCCATCGGAAACGGCGGGCGTCTGGTCACGCCCCATGTGGCCAAGGAATGGATAAGCCCCGACGGCAAGGTCGTGACCAGCATCGAGTGGCCGACGGGAACCCAGGTCATCTCGGCCGACACGGCGCGGGAGGTCGGCCTGGCCATGGAGGCCGTCGTGACCGCGGGCACGGGAAAGGTTGCCTACATGCCGGGTTACCGCCTGGCGGGCAAGACGGGCACCTCCCAGAAGACGGTCGGAGGAGTGGTTTCCTCGGATCTCTTTGTCTCTTCATTCTGCGGTTACGGCCCGGCCGAAGACCCGAAGATCCTGGTCCTTGTGGTCGTGGACGAGCCGCAGGGGGCCTACTACGGCAGTCAGGTCGCCGCGCCACCCTTCGGGCGGCTGATGCGTGACATCTACCGCTATCTTGAGATACCACTGATCTACAAAGAGGGGGAGGGGTCGAACCCCGGCGACAGGGAGACCGGGCCTGCCAGCGAATTGACGGTGCCGAGCGTCGTCGGTCTGCCCGTGGGTGAAGCCCTGGCGAGATTGCGTGCGGCCGGCCTCAGGGCCGAGGTCGCCGGGGAGACGGCCGGCATCGTGTCGAGCCAGATCCCGGGGCCTGAAGCCAAGGCGACCGCCGGGACTCTGGTCCTTCTCGAAGCTCAGGGCTTGGGCCCGTCGCAGAGTCTGGTCAGCGTTCCCAGCGTGGCCGGACGGAGTATGGCCGAAGCGGCCACCCTCCTCGAACGGGCCGGCCTTCTCCTGGTGGTGGAGGGAACCGGGGTTGCGGTGAGTCAGGATCCTCCGGCCGGAGCGTCCGTCGCCGCGGGAAACTCCGTGAAGGTTGTCTTTGCCCCGCCGCGACGCTAGACGCGAGGCCACGGCAGGGGCCAGGCCCTGGAGGGGCCCCCGCTCTCTTGTCGCGGCATGTCCCGCCAGGGAGTCCGGAAACGATAGGGCCAGACCGCGTGGTTGGCCGGTGGTCCGGCAACGCGGTCGGCGGACCCGATCGGGGTTACGGGGGGAATGGGCAACGCTTCGACTCTCCGAGCTAGTTGAGGGACTTGAGATCCAGGCTGTCCTGGGTGACGGGGCTACTCCGGTGGCCGCGGTCACCTACGATTCGCGCCAGGTGCGCCCCGGGAGTGTCTTTTTCTGTGTGAGGGGTTTCGTCCAGGACGGCCACACCTTCATCCCGGACTCCATCGGGCGCGGCGCGGCGGCCATTGTCGTCGAGGGTCCGGCCGGGCTGGAGGCGGCGCGCACCGGCCTGACCGCCCGGGTCGCGGCCCCGGGGGCGGCGCCGGGCGGGCCGGCCGCGTCTCCGGGGGTGGCGCCGGTCATCGTCGCCGTGCCGTCGGTGCGCCAGGCCATGGGCCGCGCGGCAGCGAACTTCTTCGAGCATCCGTCGCGCAAGCTTCGGGTGATCGGGGTCACCGGCACCAACGGCAAGACCACGACCGTCCACCTCGTCCGCGAACTCCTGGTCGGCCAGGGCCGATCCTGCGGGCTGATCGGCACGGTCCAGACCGTTGTCGGTGGAGAGACCTATCCGGCCGGAAGGACCACGCCGGAGGCCTTTGACTTGCAGAGTCTCGCGGCCAGGATGGCCGGAGCCGGCGACACTCATCTCGGCATGGAGGTCGGTTCGCACGCGCTCGCGCTGGACCGCGTCGGCGGCTTTGAGTACGACGTGGCTGTCTTCACCAATCTGACCCAGGACCACCTCGACTTCCACGGGACAATGGAGGAGTACTTCCTGGCCAAGGCCAGGCTCTTTGAGGGCCTCGGCCGGTCGTATCTGGGGATACCCAAGCCGGGTCCCAAGGCCGCCGTGCTCAACGCCGACGATCCCTACGCGCGGCGGCTCGCGGCTGTGACCCGCGTTCCCCTGGTGACCTACGCCCTGGAGGCCGAGGACGCCGGGCTAAGAGCCACCGACATCAATCCCGGTCCCGACCGGACGACCTTTACCCTCACGGCCAGAGACGGGCTTGGCGCCGGACTGCCGGCGCCGGCGGCATTCCGCGTTCCGGTTGCTCTGTCGCTGACCGGACGGCACAACGTGGCCAACGCCCTGGCCGCTCTGGCGGTCGCTCTCGTGGAGGGGGTTCCCGCCGAGGCGGCGGTGGCCGGCCTGGACGGCGTGAAGGGGGCCGCCGGTCGCTTCGAAAGCGTGAACGCCGGTCAGGACTTCCTGGCCGTGGTCGACTACGCCCATACGCCGGATGGACTTGAGAACGTTCTCCAGGCGGCCAGAGCTCTCCATCCCCGGCGCGTCATCACCGTCTTCGGCTGCGGTGGGGACCGGGACCGGGCCAAGCGTCCCCTGATGGGTGAGGTCGTGGCCAAGCTCTCCGACCTGTGTGTGGTTACCTCGGACAACCCCCGGAGCGAGAGGCCCGAGGCCATCATCGAGGAGATCAGACCGGGACTCGAACGCCTCGGGAGGCGGGAAGGGTCCGGCTACCTCGTCGACCCCGACCGGACCGGGGCCATCAACCTGGCCGTGGGCGCGGCCGGCCCGGGCGATCTCGTTCTGGTGGCCGGCAAGGGTCACGAGACCTACCAGAGCTTTGCCGATAAAACTGTCCCCTTTGATGACCGGGAGGTCTTGCGCGAGGCCATTCTGCGAAAGATCGGGGCGGGCGCGGATGCGGCGGGCCCCGCGGCCCCGGCGCCCCCGGACCGGAGGCGGCGCCCGTGAGCGATGACGAGCGCGCCCGGAGCGGCCGACCCCGCCCGCTTTTCAGCCTGGCCGAAGTCGCCGCGATTACCCGTGGCCGGGTTGTGGACGGCCGCGCGGAGGAACTCGCCGGCGTAGTGGTCACCGGGGTCGAGGTCGACTCGCGCTTCGTCCGGGCCGGCGATCTCTTCGGGGCCCTGGCCGGTGAGCGGGTCGACGGCCATTCCTTCGTTGAGCGAGCCCTCGATGCCGGGGCGGTCGGCGCCCTGGTGACGCGCGACCCCGGACCCAAGGCCCATCGAACCGGCCGGCACCTCCTCGCCGTCCCCGACGTTGTCAAGGCCCTGGGCCAACTGGCCAAGCATCATCGGGACCGCTTCTCCCTGCCGATCGTGGCCGTGACCGGCAGTGTGGGCAAGACCACGACCAAGGATCTCATCGCCTCGGTTCTTGGCTCTTCCCGGCGGGTGTTGGCCAACCGGGGCAACCTGAACACGGACATCGGCCTGCCCTTGACTCTTTTCGAACTCGGACCCGAGCACCAGGTGGCTTGCCTGGAGATGGGCATGCGCGGAGCGGGGGAGATCGCCCGGTTGGCGGAACTCGCCCGCCCTGTCGTGGGCGTCATCACCAACGTGGGTCCGGTCCACATCGAGCTTCTCGGTTCGGTGCCGGCCATCGCCCGGGCCAAGGAGGAGCTTCTCTGGGCCCTGCCCCGGGAAGGCACGGCGATCCTCAACGGGGACGATCCCATCCTGGCCGGCCTGGCCGAAGGCCACCGGTCGCGTTTGGCCAGGGTGATCATCTACGGTCTGGACCAGCCCGCGGACCTATCGGCGGAGGAACTCGAGTCCTTGCCTGATGGGGGGATGTCCTTTGGCGTGGTTCACGAGGGCCTGGCTCTCGGCCGGTTCAGCCTGCCCCTGGCCGGCCGGCACAGCGCCCTCAACGCTCTGGCCGCTCTGGCCGTCGGGCTCTCCCTGGGCCTGGATCCCGAGGCGATGCGGGCCGGCCTGGCCCGACCGCGCCTCTCGGCCATGCGGCAGGAGATCATCGACAGGGGTGGAGTTCGGGTGATCAACGACGCCTACAACGCCGGTCCGGCCTCGATGACCGCCTCGCTCGAACTCCTGACCGGGACGCGAGCCGGCCGGGGTGGCCGGGCCGTGGCTGTCCTGGGCGACATGCTCGAACTCGGCCAGCTTACGGAGGCGGCCCATCGCGATCTCGGCCGGGCGACGGCGGCCGCGGGTCTCGACTACGTCATCGCCGTCGGCCCTCGGTCCGCAACTCTGGCCGAGGAGGCCCGCCGCGGACTGGGGGAGGGAAAGGTGACCCACTTCGGTCCGGGCGTCGCCGACCCCAACCGCGAGGCCGCGGCTCTGGCCCTGCGTCTGCTCCAGCCGGGAGACACGGTGCTGGTGAAGGCCTCCCGGGGGATGAAGTTCGAAGAGATCGTGGGACGGCTCCTCGGCGGTCTCGAGCAGCGGGAAGCCGGCCCCAAGCAGCGGAAAGGTGGCGACAGCCAATGACGGAGATCGAGCTTGTCTCTTTTTGGGCCTTCGTCGCGTCGTTTCTCGGCGTGGCCCTCATCGGCATCCCGGCGGTGCCTCTTCTCGCCCGTCTCCGCTGGGGGCAAACGGTCCGCAGCGACGGCCCGGCCACCCACCTGGCCAAGGCCGGGACCCCGACAATGGGCGGGCTCGTCTTCGTGCCGGTCGTCGCCGTGATTGCCCTGGTCCTGGGCGGAACGGGTCCTTACATCTGGCTGGCCCTGGCCGTTACCATCGGCCACTCGCTCTTAGGCCTGGCCGACGATTTTCTCAAGGTCGCCTTGCGCCGCCCCCTCGGTCTTAAGGCTCGCTACAAGCTTCTCGTCCAGATCGGCCTGGCCATCCTCTTGGGCTGGGGCGCCTCGTCACTTCTCAATCTGGGGACAGAGGTCGCCATACCTTTCACCCGGGTCAGCCTCGACCTCGGGGTCTTTTACATCCCGTTCATCATAGTTCTGGTCCTGGGCGTGACCAACGCCGTCAACTTTACCGACGGCGCGGACGGTCTGGCCGCCGGCATGGTTCTGGCGACGGCCGCCGCCTACGGTCTTGTCGCTTGGGCGGCGGGCGCCGCTGTCCTGGGTGTCTTTGCTTTCGCCGTGGCCGGCGCTTGCCTGGGTTTTCTCATTCACAATTATCACCCGGCCAGGGTCATCATGGGCGACACCGGTTCCCTGGCCTTGGGCGGGGCCCTGGCGGCCCTGGCCGTCCTAACGCGGACGGAACTCTGGCTTGTGCTCATCGGGGGGCTTTACGTGGCCGAAGTCCTCTCGGTCATCATCCAGGTGGCCTCTTTCCGGCTCACCGGGCGTCGGGTCTTTCGGATGGCGCCCCTCCACCACCACTTTGAGGTCTCCGGCTGGCCCGAGATCAGGGTCACCCTGGTCTTCTGGCTGGTAAACCTGGCTCTTGCCGCCGCCGGGCTCTGGGGCCTTCTGGCGAGGTGAGTTTCTCGTGACGCGACGACCGCCCGACTACGCCATATTAGGCAGCGTGGCCACTCTCCTGGCCATCGGTCTGGTCATGGTCTTCAGCTCGAGTTCCGTCAGGGCCCTGGCCGACGTGGGAGACGCCTACTACTACCTCAAGCGCCAGTTGGTCTGGGCCTTCCTGGGCCTGGGGGCCATGTTCCTCTTGATGCGGGTCGACCACTGGGAAATCCGCAAGTACGCCCGGGTCTTCTTCTTTGTCACCTTTCTCAGCATTATCATCGTCCTCATCCCCGGCGTCGGCCAGGTGGCCGGAGGCGCCAGGCGTTGGATAGGCTACGGACTACTCCGGTTCCAGCCATCCGAACTAATGAAGCTGGCCATCGTTGTCTACATGGCCTGGACCCTCTCGCGCGATCCGGAGAAGATCAGGAGCCTCACCCGGGGGGTTTTGCCCTACGTCATCCTGCTTGGGGCCGTCTTCTTCCTGATTCTGAAGCAGCCTGACCTGGGGACGGCGGTGGCCATCGCCGGGGCCGTAGTCATCATGATCTTCGTGGCCGGGGCCAGGCTGGGACACCTTCTTGGCCTCTTTCTGGCGGCCGTCCCAGTCCTCATTTACGCCGTGCTGGGCGAAGAGTACCGACGCAGCCGCTGGCTGGCGTTCCTCGATCCGTTCGCCGATCCGCAAGGCAGCGGCTTCCACATCATTCAGGCCATCTACGCCATCGGCTCGGGTGGGCTCTTCGGCCTGGGTCTGGGGAATAGCCGCCAGAAGTTCTTCTACCTGCCGGCCGAGCATACCGACTTCATCTTCGCCATCCTAGGCGAGGAACTCGGGTTCGTCGGGGCGGTGCTGGTCATCGGTCTCTTCCTCGTCCTGGCCTGGCGGGGTTACCGGACGGCCATGACCGCTCCAGACACCTTCTCGTCGCTCCTGGCGGCGGGCCTCACGACCATGATCGTGCTTCAGGCCATGCTGAACATCGGCGTCGTCTGCGGCATCCTCCCCATCACCGGAGTCCCGCTGCCCTTCGTCAGTTTCGGAGGCTCGTCCCTGGTCCCGACCCTGGCGGGCGTGGGCATCCTTCTCAACATCTCCCGTCACCGCTCGGCGGCCTAGGCCGACGGCCGGCGTCGCCAGGCCGGGCCTGACCCCTGGGCGGGTCGGCGGAACCGACGCGGCCGGCCCGCGAGTCCGGAAGGGGTCAGGGGGGAGTGGGAGGGACACAGAGAATAGACTTAGCAGGTGGTCTTTTGAGAGCGGGGATGTCTTCCTTGCGTCTTCTTGTCTCCGGTGGCGGCACCGGCGGTCATATCTATCCGGCTCTGGCCATCACCGAAGCGGTGCGACGGGCCCGACCCGGAACCGAGGTCCTCTACTTGGGCACCCGGGAGGGCCTCGAGGCTTCGATCGTTCCCCAGGCGGGGCTCCGCTTCGAGGCCATTCCTTCTCGCGGGATGGTCGGAAAAGGTCCGCTCCGGGCGCCCGGAGCGATCTGGGCCGCCCTCCAGGGCCTTCTGGCCGCGCGGCGGATCATCAGGCGCTTTCGCCCCGATGTCGTCGTCGGCACGGGCGGCTACGTTTCCGGTCCGGTGGGTCTGGCGGCCTTTCTGGGCCGGGTCCCCCTGGTCATCCACGAGCAGAATGTCTTTCCCGGGGTGACCAACCGGTGGGTCTCCCGCTGGGCGGTGGCCGTGGCTGTCCCCTTTGCCGATGCCCGGCGCTACTTCCCCCGCTCAGCGAAGGTGGTCGTCACGGGCAACCCCGTGCGGGCGACGGTTACCGAGATGACGCCCGCGGCGGGACGTCGGGTCCTCGGTCTGCCCGACGAGGGCTTAGTGGTCTACCTTGTCGGCGGCAGCCGAGGGGCCAGGGTTTTCAACGAAGCCATCGCCAGGGCCATGCCCGGCTGGCTGTCCCGGCCCGGCCTGCGGGCTGTCTTCGCCACCGGTGAACGCTACTTCGAGGAGACCCGACAGGCCCTGGCTTCAGCGGGGATAGTCCCTTCCGACGGAGGCAAGATTACCCTCGTTCCCTACCTGCACCGGGCCGACGCGGCCCTGGCGGCGGCGGATGTGGTCGTCACTCGAGCCGGAGGCACCACTTTGGCGGAGGTAACGGCGCGAGGCCTACCCGCCGTGATCGTGCCCTCGCCCAACGTCACCCACAACCACCAAGACTATAACGCCCGGGTGCTCGGCAGGGCCGGGGCGGCCGTGGTCATTCGCGAGGCCGAACTCACCGGCGAGGTCCTGGAGCGGGCCGTGAGCGAGATTCTGGCTAGCCCCGCCTTGCGGGAGGAGATGCGGCGGGCGAGCTTGGCCCTCGGCCGCTCCGGAGCGGCCGAGGAGATCGCCCGTCTCGTCCTGGCGGCGGCGGAATCCGCTCCAGGCCGACGGAAATGAAAGGAGCCGGGCCATGTTGCGGTTAAAGGACAGGCCGCTTGGACGGCTACATTTTGTCGGGATAGGCGGGGCCGGGATGAGCGCCATTGCCCTGGTGGCGATGGAACTCGGGGTCAAGGTTACCGGCTCCGACGTGGCCCTCTCCGACGGCACCGAGAGAGTCAGGCGCCGGGGGGCCACGGTCTATGCGGGTCACCAGGCCGGGAGCGTCGGCGACGCCGACGCTGTCGTTGTCTCCACGGCCATCGCCAAGGACAACCCGGAGGTCGTCGAGGCCCGGCGGCGAGGCATTCCGGTCCTTCATCGGGCGGAGATGCTCGCTGTCATCATGGAGCGGAAGAAGGGCATCGCCATTTCCGGGACGCACGGCAAGACCACCACCACGTCCATGGCGGCCGTTGCCTTTGAGCGCGCCGGCTGCAGGCCGACCTGGGTTGTGGGCGGGGTGGTCCGCGACCTGGGATCGGGCGCCGCCTATGGCGAGGGTGAGTATCTCATCGCCGAAGCCGACGAGAGCGATGCTTCTTTCCTTCATCTTCGCCCGTTTGTCACCGTGGCCACCAACATCGACAATGATCACCTCGACCACTACGGCACCTTCGATCGCATCGTCTCGGCCTTTGAGGATTTCCTCGGGCGCACGCGCCCGGACGGGTTTTCGGTTCTGTGCGCGGACGACCCTCATCTGGCCAGTCTGGCCTCGCGGCTGCCCGGGCGGATTGTCACCTACTCGGTCGCCGAGCCCACCGAAGGCGGCGGCGTGGCGGTGGCGCCGGCGACGCCCGGCGTCCACTACCAGGTCACCGATTGCCGCGTCGACGGTTGGGGTTCATCGTTCCGGGTCTGGCGGGCGGGTCTCCCGATGGGGGAGTTCACCCTCGGCATTCCGGGCCGTCACAACATCTCCAACGCGACGGCGGTCATCGCCCTCGGAACGGAATTGGGGCTACCCTCCACGGCGATGGCCTCGGCCCTGGCGACCTTCCGCGGGGCGGGACGCCGCCTCGAGCGGATGGGCCGGGCCGGAGGAGTCGAGGTTGTCGACGACTATGCCCACCATCCGACCGAGATCGCCACGACCCTGAGGACGGTCAAGGGTCTGGTGGCGGGGGGTCGGGTCATCGCTGTCTTCCAGCCCCATCGTTTCACCCGCACCCGCGACCTCTACCAGGATTTCGGACAGGCCTTCGGCGACGCCGACGTGGTCGTCCTGACCGACATCTACCCGGCCAACGAGAAGCCCATCCCGGGCGTCACCGGCGAGCTGATCGGCCGCCACTTCGTTCGCCGCCCAGGGCAGATTGTGGACTACGTGCCGGACCTGGAGGCGGTCCCAGGCTATCTGGCATCCCGCGTTCGCCCGGACGACCTCGTCCTGACCATGGGCGCCGGCAACGTCCGCCAGGCGGGGGACGCCCTTTTGCGCCTCCTGGCCGACCCGACGGGAAGCCGGTAACGACCTTCCCGACCCCCGCGTAAGATGGTTCGCGCTAACCGCCGGCCGCGCCAGGATGGGACCGTTGAACCCGGCGGCGCCGCGGATCCCGACCAGAACGGGACCGCTTTGGCGGTGACGGAGGGCCGAAGCACGACATGGGTTCGTTCATTATTCAGGGGGGACACCGCCTCGAAGGTCAGGTTCGGGCCAGCGGGGCCAAAAACTCTATCCTGCCGATCATGGCCGCGGCGCTTCTGACTAGATCCGAGTGCATCATCCGCGACACACCCGACCTTGAGGACGTCGGCACCATGGTCCGCATCCTCGAAAGCCTGGGGGCCAAGGTCCGATTCGGACGCGAGAGCAACGGGCAAAGCTACATCCGGATCGTCGCCGAGAGGCTCACGGACTACGAGGTCTCGGCCGAACTCATGGGCGAGATGCGGTCATCCATCGTGGTCATGGGTCCGCTGCTCGGCCGGCTCGGCAAGTTCCGCGTCTCGAAACCCGGCGGCTGTTCCATCGGCTCCCGGCCCATCAACTTTCACCTGCGCGGTCTTGAAATCCTGGGGGCTCGTATCCGCGAGGACCACGGCTACGTCGACGGCGAGACGTCCGGTCTCACGGGTCGGGAAATCCAACTCGACTTTCCCAGCGTGACCACGACGGAGAACCTGATGATGGCCGCCGTCTGCGCCGACGGGGAGACCGTCATCCGGAATGCGGCGAGAGAACCCGAGGTCGCGGATCTGCAGAGTTTCCTTAACGCCCTGGGCGCTCGTGTCGTCGGGGCCGGCCTCGACACCATCCGCGTCGTCGGCGCCCGCCACCTCGGCGGGGTCGATCACACCGTTATCCCCGACCGGATCGAAACAGGCACCTACCTGGCCGCCGCGGCCATCACCGGAGGGGACGTCACCATCACCAACGTTATCCCGGAACACCTGGACGCGGTCGTGGCCAAGTTCCGCGAGGCCGGCGCGCTGATCGAGACCGGCCGGGACCGCATCCGAGTCAAGCCGGGCACGGTCCTCAGAGCCGTCGACTTCAAGACCATGCCCTACTCCGGCTTTCCCACCGACATGCAGCCCCAGGCCATGGCCATGATGTGCTTTGCCCACGGGACGAGCCTCATCACGGAGAACATCTTCGAGAAGCGCTTCTCCCATGCCGACGAACTCCTGCGCATGGGGGCGTCGGTAGAAGTGGGCAGCCGGTTGGCCGTAGTTCGCGGCACGGGCAGGCTCAGCGGGGCTCGGGTTCGGGTCACCGATCTCCGGGCCGGGGCGGCCCTGGTTCTTGCCGGTCTCGGGGCCGACGGAACGACCGTTGTCGAGCAGGTTCACCATATCCAGCGCGGATACGAGAACATGGATGGGAAACTCCGCTCCCTCGGGGCGAGCATCGAGAAGGTTGAGAGCTAGTATCGTAGAGAAGAAGGGACAGGCAAGTTGGAGGGGAGCGGGTCTCGATGTCCAGGGACAGCGGAAAGAGGGACCGGAATCCCGCCGGTCCTTCCCGGAGCCGCCGGCTTCCCCGTGGTCCCCGCACTTCCCGGACCCTTTTCCCGGCACGCCCGGCGCCGGTCGGGCGGCCGGCCGCGGAGGCCGGGTCCAGGATTGGGATTGGGCGCCGGGTCCAGGCCTCCTCCGGACACGCGGCGGGTACGCGCCGGCTCCTCGGGGCCATCTCCCTCTTCCTGGTGATCGGACTTGGGCTGACCCTCTTTCTGACCTCGCCGACCTTTGGGGTCCGGGAGATCATGGTCGTCGGCTCTGTCCACCTGAGTTCCGCCGAGGTCGTCCGCATCTGCGACGTAAGTCTCGGCGCCAATATCATGAAGGTGCCCACCAAGGCCATTCGCGATCGACTACTACAGAACCCGCGGATTGCGGAGGCCACGGTGAGCCGGACCCTTCCAGGGCGTCTGGTGGTGCGGGTGGTCGAACGGGAGGGGGTCATCCTCCTACCCTGTGAGCAGCGGTTTGCCGAGGTGGACCCCGCGGGTCTGCCGGTGGAGTTTCACCGCTACGTCGGGGCCCTGGGTCTGCCGGTCCTGACGGGAGTTGCGGCTGAGGGCGTGACCCTGGGCGCCAAGCTCACGGGAGACAAGCTCACCCTGGCTCTGGCTTGCGCCGGGGCTTTGGGTCCGGCCGGCCGCCCGGCCGTGGCCGAGATCCACGTCGGCGAGGGAGGCGAGTTGACCCTCTACACCCGCGACGGACTTCCCGTCTACGTCGGCGAGGCGACCGACCTTGCCGCCAAGGCCGGGGCCCTCCTGGGCATCCTGGCCGACATCGAGGCCAATCATCTGGAAGTGTCCTACGTGGATGTTCGCTACCCCCGCTATCCGGTGGTGGGTTCAGCGGGTGGGCTGGCTGAGCCGGTCGACTGGGCCGATCCCGACGTTTTCCCGGTCTTCGGCGAGCCCTGAGTGGGTTGGCCCCCGGTCCGCCGGTTTCGACGGAGGGTCGGATCTAGTCGACATAAGCCCCAGGAGGGAAACCTTCCACCCCAGAGAACTTACCACGAGTTAAGGAAGGGGGAGGGCTTCTTGCCAGGGACGAGAGCTAAGCAGGAAGCCATCGCCGCACTGGATGTAGGTTCCACCAAGGTTTGCGCCCTGGTGGCCCAACTCTCCGAAGAAGCAGAGATTGACATAAGCGGGTATGGTCTGGCCCCGTCCTACGGGATGAGGCGCGGAGTCGTGGTCGATGTCGAGGGAACGGTCCGGGCCATCCGGGAGGCCGTCGAGAAGGCCGAAGACATGGCCCAGACGCGCATCCGCGGCGTCTACTTGGGAGTGGCCGGAACTCACGTCCAGTCCTTCAACAACCGCGGCGTCATCGCCATCACCCGCGAGGAGAAGGAGATCGGCGAGGACGACGTGGAGCGGGCCCTGGAGGCCGCGCGGGTCCTGACTATTCCTCCCGATAGGGAGATCATCCACGTCATTCCGAGGGAATTCATCGTTGACGGCAATGATGGCATTCGCGACCCGGTCGGCATGGTCGGCAACCGGCTCGAGGTCGAGGCCAATATCGTCACCGGATCGACAACCTCCATCGAGAACATCGTGCGGTGCGTGGCCAAGGCCGGCTTGCGGGTGGACGCGACCATCCTGGCCGGGCTGGCCGCGGGCGAGGCCGTGCTGCACCCGGCCGAGCGGGAGCTAGGCGTGGCCGTGGCCGACATTGGCGGCGGCACCACCGATGTGGCGGTCTTCGATCGGGGTGGGTTGTGGCACGCCGGGGTCATCGCCGTCGGAGGCGACTACGTGACCAACGATCTGGCCGTCGGTCTTCGGACACCCCTGTCCCAGGCCGAGAAGGTCAAGATCCAGGACGGTCTGGCGTCCGTGGAGATGGCCCCCGCGGACGACTTCGTCAAGGTCCCCGACGTGGGTGGCAGCCGAACCCACGAGATCAGCCGGAAGTCCATAGCCGAGATTATCGAGCCGAGAGTCGAAGAGATCTTTATCCTCATTCTGAAGGAGATTGCCAAGTCCGGGCGGCAGGGCGTGCTGCCCGGGGGCATCGTCGTGACGGGAGGAACGGCCTCTCTCAGGGGCCTGATCGAGGTTGGCCAGTACACGACCGGCCTGCCCGTGCGGGTCGGCTACCCCGAGGGTCAGGGCGGCCTCACGGAACTGGTTCGCGATCCGGCCTGCGCCTGCGCCGTCGGCCTCATCCGACTCGCGGCTCAGAACCTGGGCGGCGGACGGGGCGCGGCCCCGGCCGGAAGGGGAAGCTTCTCGGGTCTCTTCGACGGCCTCTGGGGCAAGGTCAGGAACTGGGTCAAGCAGTCCTACTAGAGCGGAGGAGTAGCGGTGGGCGCAGACGGTCTGTTCGCCCTTGATCTTGAGGTCGAGCATTTCGCTCTCATCAAGGTCCTCGGCGTGGGCGGCGGCGGCAACAACGCGGTCAACCGCATGGTCACGAGCGGCCTCAAGGGGGTCGAGTTCGTGGCCATGAACACGGACGTCCAGGCTCTCTATCGCGCCCAGTCTCCGGTCAAGATCCAACTCGGCGAGAAGCTGACCCGCGGTCTCGGCGCGGGGGGGAAGCCCGAAATCGGCTACCAGGCGGCGGAGGAGAGCCGCGAGGCCATTATGCGGGTGGTCAAGGGCGCCGACATGATCTTCATCACGGCCGGCATGGGTGGTGGCACCGGAACGGGGGCCGCCCCGATCATCGCCGAGTGCGCCAAGGAGTCCGGGGCCCTCACCGTGGGCATCATCACCAAACCCTTCACCTTTGAAGGTAAGCATCGGGCCCGCCAGGCCGAGGACGGCGTGAACGCCCTTCGCGAGAAGGTCGACACCCTAATTGTCATCCCCAACGACCGCTTGCTGCAAATCGTCGAGCGACGGACCTCGATGCTGGAGGCCTTCCGCATCGCCGACGACGTTCTCCGGCAGGGTGTCCAGAGCATCTCCGATCTTGTGGCCATCCCCGGTTTCATCAACCTCGACTTCGCCGACGTCCGGACGGTGATGGCCAACACGGGTTCGGCTCTCATGGGCGTGGGCGTGGGCTCGGGCGAGAACCGGGCCGCCGACGCGGCCAGAGCGGCCATAACCAGCCCGCTTCTGGAGACGTCCATCGTCGGCGCCAGGGGCTTGCTCCTCAACATCACCGGCGGGGAGGACCTCACCCTCTTCGAGGTCAACGAGGCCGCCGAGATTGTCACCGAGGCCGCCGATGAGGAAGCCAACATAATCTTCGGCGCCGCCCTCGATGAGAGCCTCAAGGATGAAGTCAGGGTCACCGTCATCGCCACGGGCTTCGACGACAAGCCCAAGAAGAAGAGGCGGGCCGAATCGGAGCTTGAGCTTCGACCCTTCTCCCGCGAGGATCTCGACATCCCGACCTTCCTCAGGAAGAGGGAGTAGGGAGCCGGCTTTCGCCACGCTCTCCACCTCCACCCGAGTCGCCTGGCGGCGAGATGGCGCGACTTGCGTCAGGGATTGGAGTTAGACACGCTTCCAGCCGTCGCACCGGGCGACATAATCCCGGTTCCCCCGAAGTTATAATGGGCCAGCGTCCCCAATAGATTGTATGTCAGGACAGCGTCGGGGGGCCAAGCTTTGCGCTACGTCTATGCCGACATCTTTTTCGTAGTAAATTTTTGCTTCGACCTTTCCCTGCTCTACCTGGCCGGGCGGCTGGCCAGATCGTCCGTGGCGGGCAGGCGCCTGATCCTCGGCGCCCTCGGCGGCGCCCTCTACGGAGCGGCCTCGCTCTATCCCGGCCTCGCCTTCCTGATGAGCCTTCCGGCCAAGACCATCGCCTCCCTCCTCATGGTGGCCCTGGCCTACCCGGCCAGCCTCCGCGGCCTGCGCCTCTATGGCAGGGTTCTGGGTCTTTTCTACCTCGTGTCCTTCGTTGTGGGCGGCGCCGCCCTGGCCTGGAACTACCTTCTGGCCGGAGTACCCTCCTTGGACGGAGGTCTGGCCGCGGGTAGCCTCGGGGTTGGGGCGGTCCTGCCGGCCGTCCTCGTCGGGGCGATCCTTCTCCACTGGGCCCTGGTCACCGGACGCGAACGGGAACGGGTTCTGTCCCTCTGTGTTCCCTGCCGGATCGAAGTGGAAGGACTGGAGGCGGAGTTCAGGGCCCTGGTCGACACGGGAAATCGCCTGCGCGACCCTATCTCCGACGCGCCTGTCGTTATCGTCGAATACCCGGCCCTGCACCGCATCCTACCACCCAGGCTGGGCTTGGTCTGGGGGTGCGGGGAAGACGGCTACCGCGAGAGCGGGGCGGGCGATACGGGAAGCGAGCGGGCCGGCGGTGGCGCGGGAGGCGGGTGCGCCGACGGCGCGGGAGGCGGGCGGGCCGGCTCGGAAGGGCAAATGGCCGGCGCGGAATCCGACGAGCCGAACTTGTCGAGGTTGGCCGAGATCCTCGGAGGGACGTCCTGGCTGGCTCGAATTCGCCTCATTCCCTTCTCCTCCCTTGGGCGGGCGAGCGGTCTTCTCGTCGGGTTCCGACCGGACGCGCTGGTCGTGGGTGAAGGGGGTCGTTCGGTGCGGCGGACAGACGTGGTTATCTGCGTCTCGCCGCGCCCCCTTTCGGCCGAGGGGGGTTATCGGGCCCTCCTGCCGCCGGAGGTCCTCGAGGTCCAGACCGCGGCTTAGACCGCCTGGCCGGGACCAGTGGGACGCGCATGGCTGAACGTGGCAATCCGCTTGGGGAGCGGCTGGCACGTGACAACTGACGCAAGGGGGGACTCACCACGGACGGATCGATAGCAGTACCCCTGGGGGTCAGACTGCGCTGGTCGCTGATCCTGACCGTGAACCGCTGGCGGCGGATGTTCCGGCTCGGCCCGCCACCTCCCGGCTACTACGTTGGGACCAGCGAGGCCCTGCCGCCGCCGCTCTCCGCGGCCGAGGAGGCCTATCTGCTCTCCCGCCTTCAGGCCGGGGACCGCGACGTCTGCGGTGTGCTCATCGAGCGCAACCTGAGATTGGTCGTCTACATCGCCAAGAAGTTCGACAACACCCGCGTGGGCATCGAGGACCTGGTCTCCATCGGCACCATCGGTCTGATCAAGGCCGTCAACACCTTCGACCCGACCAGGCGCATCAAGCTGGCGACCTATGCCTCCAAGTGCATCGAAAACGAGATCCTCATGTTTCTGAGGCGAAATCCGCCGCGGACGGAGGTTTCGTTCGATGAACCCCTGAACGTGGATTGGGACGGAAACGAGCTCCTCCTCTCCGACGTTCTCGGGACCGAGGCCAACGTCACCTATCGAGAACTCGAGGACGAGGTTGACCGTGTTCTCCTGCGCCAGGCCATGACCAGGCTCAGCCAGCGCGAGCAGCGGATCATGGAGCTTCGCTTCGGCCTCGGCGACGGACAGGAGCGAACGCAGAAGGAAGTGGCCGACAGGCTCGGCATTTCCCAGTCCTACATTTCGCGGTTGGAGAAGAGGATAATCAGGAGGCTGCGGCAGGAGATCGTGAGTCTGCAGTAGGGGCGCGGGGAAGCGGCCCGCTCGCGGCCCATCGTCCTCTGGATGCATGATGTTCTAGCGCCGGCCGTTTCCCCGAATGGGGGGCGGCCGGTGGTCTTTCGCGGCAAAGCACGTTCATGGCAGCCCCGTCCAACCAGAGCCCTTTGGCATGCCGGTGGTCCGTGAATAGAGTGGCTTCCCCGTTCGTTTAAGGAGTGGGAGGCTGATCCGATGGATCGTGAGAAGCTGGCCGATGTCTACGAGCAGAACCGAGATAGCCTAGTCCGCGCCGCGGCCCGAGTACTGGGAGAAAGGCCCGCGGCCGAAGACGTCGTCCAGGAGGCCTGGGTCAGGGCTCTCAGGACCTACGGAGACGGCGCGGGTGCGGAGGCCATGCCGTCTCCGGCGTGGCTCTTCCGAGTGACGCTGAACCTCTGCTATGACCGGCTGAGGGCCGGCCAGAGGGCGAGATCGGCCGCGGAGGCGACAGAGGACTCGAGCCGAGCGGCGTGCGGACCCGTCGGGAATGGAAGCGTGGTCGTGGCCCCGGTCGGCGATCCCGAAGAGGCGGCCGAGCGTCTGGAAGTAGTTGAGGTCGTCCGGGCGGCGATTACGGCCCTGCCCACGGCCCTACGCGAAGTCATAGTCCTGCGGGAGTACTGCGATCTCAAGTACCGCGAGATCGCGACGGCCGTTGGGTGCCCCGTAGGGACGGTCATGTCTCGCCTGCATCTGGCCCGGCAGCGGCTGAAGGTGTCTCTCGCGCCGTATCTGGAACTGGAGCGGGAAACCGAGGTCGCTCGCGGACGCCGATGCTTCGCGGGACCCGAGAACGATGGGGTCGTCGAGGTCAAGAGAGCGGGAGGGCGAGGATGATGGAACGAGTGACGAGACGGACAGGGCAAGGATCCGCGGGCTGCGCCCTCAGTTGCCTGGCCGGCCCGCATCTCGATGGAGAGCTGACGCCCCGCGAGTCTAGAGGCTACGTGGAGCATCTCCGCCGGTGCCCTGAGTGCCGGGGCGAACTGCGAGCCCTGCGTCGGCTGGCGCAGCTTCTCCGGACTGACCGGCAGGGGCCGTGGGACCCGGGACCGGAGGATCTCCTGGGCGAGGAGACCGAGCCGGCACGCGTTGCCGGACGGAAGGCGACCATCCGGCCGACGACCGCAACCGCAACGGCCCTGCCGGGAGGTGGTAGCCGTGGACGCCGATAACCGGCGCGCCGCCATGCCCTACGGCCCGAGGGATGTCTGGCTAGACATTGTGCAGGTTCTGTCGAAGCCGGCCAGAGGGTTCTACCGCCTGGCCGAGGGAGGGCGTTGGCTCGGGCCGCTGCTCATCGCGGCCGTCTTCGGCCTGATGAGTTCGGGCGCCGACTCGCTGAAGACCGTGATCATCGCCGCCCTCGGGGGTGGTTGGGACGCGGCCTGGCGCCTCAAGGCCATTGTCGTTTTCCTGATCCTGTTTCCGCTCTACTACGCCGGCCTGGCGGCTCTCTTCGCCCTGGCCGGAACGGTTATCTGCGGCAGGGCCACAGGAATGGGCTACCGCCAGGCCTTTCGGAGGTGTTGGTCAGTCCTGGGCTGGGTGAACCTTCCGCTGTTGGTGGCGGCCGGGATTTGCCTTGTCCCCTTTCTTGCCGGCGGAAAGGCGACCCTCCTCGGGTTCGTCCGAACTCTTCCCCCGGGGGTCACGCCCGGCTACACTTTCACCCTGCCCGAGCCGCTGGCCCTGGCCATCCTTGTCTGGCTGGCGATCCTGTTCCTGGTGGCCGTCAGGCAGGCCCTGGCCGCCGGCACCGCCCAGGCGCTGGCGGTAATCGCTATCGTGGGCCTGATCTTTGGCGGCCTCATCCAGACTCCGCTCAGCCGGTGGGTTTTCGCCAGCGTGGCCGACGATGGCGGGGCCCTCGGGCTGGGTCAGGTGAGGGCCGGAGTAAGCCTACTGGCCTACCGGTTCACAGCGAGCCGGCTGCCGGCTCGGGGCGACCTGATTGCCTTCGATTCCGCGGGGACCGTGGCCGCCTTCCTCGGCCGAGTCGTCGGACTGCCCGGGGACTCAGTCGCCGTGGAGGACGGAAATGTCCTGCTCGACGGCCTGCCGCTGCCCGAACCCTATCTCGGCGGTCTCGACCCGGCGCGAGCCCATCCCCCGGAGCTTGACATCGCCGAAATGACCGTCCCGGACGGCAGCCTCTATGTTCTTCCGGATGACCGGTCGGTAACGGCCGACCTCCCGGACGAGGCGGGACCTCTGATCGAAGCCGGTTCGGTGCGAGGGAAGATTGTGTCTGTGCAGGTCTACTCGGGTGGACAGGAGGGGGCGGGTTACACGCTCTTTGCCCGGGCGCTGGTTCAGGTTCTCGCCGCTGGGCTCACCGGCCTGGCCATCTGCTTCGCTCTCGGCGCGCTGGGTCGCCGAATCTTCCCGCCACGCTGCCCCATGTGCCGGGCGGTTTTGGGTCGGAGCACGACCCGCGTCTACGCGGGTGAGGAGCGGGACCAGATCGTGCTTCCACCGGTCGACCTCGTTCGCTGGTCTTGCCGGCAGTGCGGCCATGAGAAGCGGCGGTTGAAGCCTGACACCGGTCCCACGTTCTTCGAGCGAGGCCGCAAGACCCAGTGGCCGTTCGGCTGGAGCAACTCATCCCAGACGGCCCGCGACAACGTGAGGGCCGTAGCCGAGTGGGACGCGATCTACGCCCAACTCGCGGAGAAGTACGAGACCAAGTAGGGAGGCGCGTGCGAACCCCGTGCGGGCGGCGGGAATGGCCGGTCCGTGCCGGCTCGATAGTGGCGCGGTCGGCAAGAAATCAAGCAATGGCGCGGTCGGCCCCGGGGACGGAGAGCCCTCTTGTCCCACCGGGGCCGCCGTTCGAGGGAATAAACCCCCGCCCGGCGTGGGCATAATCACCCCTAGTCCACACAGTAAAATTATGGTAGTGGGCAGGGGGAACTGGGTCCTTGCTGGTCAACAAGGTCGAGATTTGCGGTGTCAACACCTCCAAGCTCCCCGTTCTCACGGCCGTCAAGATGCGCGAGCTTTTCGTGCGCATGCAGAGTGGCGACCCCACCGCCCGCGAGCAGCTCATCCAGGGTAACCTCCGTCTCGTCCTGAGCGTGATCCAGCGGTTCAATAACCGCGGCGAGTACGTTGACGACCTCTTCCAGGTCGGATGTATCGGTCTCATCAAGGCCATCGACAACTTCGACCTCGGCCAGAATGTCAAGTTCTCGACCTACGCCGTGCCGATGATCATCGGCGAAATCCGTCGTTACCTGCGCGACAACAACTCCATCCGGGTCAGCCGCTCCCTCAGAGACGTGGCTTACAAGGCCCTTCAGGTCCGCGATGGCCTGGTCAACAAGCACTCCCGCGAGCCATCGATCAACGAGATCGCCGCTGAACTCAAGATCCCCCGCGAGGACATCGTCTTCGCCCTGGATGCCATCCAGGAGCCCATCTCCCTTTTCGACCCCGTCTACCACGATGGCGGGGATCCCATTTTCGTCATGGACCAGATCGGCGACGACAAGAACCACGATTCCACCTGGCTGGAGGGCATCTCCATCCGAGAGGCCATGGACAAACTGACCGAGCGGGAGAAGCACATTCTCTCCCTGCGCTTCTATCAGGGCAAGACCCAGATGGAGGTAGCCGACGAGATCGGCATCTCTCAGGCCCAGGTCTCCCGGCTGGAGAAAGCGGCCCTCGGGCACATGAGGAAGCTGATGTAGGCGGGTCGTGCCTCTTCCTACCTGACCTGCCTGCGGTCTCCGAGGCTACCGCCTCGATCCGGGGGCACACTAGGCAACCAGTTCGGCGGCCGGGAAACGGCTGCCTTGGGAGAGATAAAAGGTGAACTCTGCCGGAGAGATTGGCGCGAAGGCCGCGGGAGCGGTCGCTCAATCGCGGCCTAGCGAGGAGCGCCTGGGCCGGCGACGCCTCGGCCAGGCCTTTCTGGCCGTCTTGGTTCTCATCCTCGGCCTGGTGGCCTGGAGCGGTTGGCGCCTCCGGGCCGACGCGGCCTACAACACTCACAACCTCATCCGCCTCCACGTTGTGGCCAACAGCGACCAGGCCAAGGATCAGGAAGTCAAGCTTGAGGTCCGCGACGCCATCCTCAACGCCTCCGGGAGCCTCTTCGCGGGTAAGACCCTCGATGACGCGGTGCTGGCGGTCAAGGACAACCTTCCGCTCTTCAAGCGGATCGCCGAGAACGTGTTGGCGGCTAGTGGCTACGACTATCCGGTGGGAGTTGAGTACGGCGCGTTCGCTTTTCCCGAGCGCACCTACGGCCCGCTGGTTTTGCCGGCCGGGAACTATCAGGCCCTGCGCGTTGTCCTGGGCACCGGCGAAGGAGCCAACTGGTGGTGCATTCTCTTCCCGCCTCTTTGCTACCTCGACGTCGTGGGCGGGGGTGGCCGGCAGACCGAGTGGGGGATAACGGCGGGGGGAACCTTGACGGGGGCGACGGCGGCGACGGGAACGGCGGGGCAGGCGGGATCCGGAACGGCCGCCGCGTCCGCGACCCGGGTCGTGTCCCTTGACTCCCTGACCGACGCGCAGTTGCGCGACCTTGAGAGTGTGCTGCAGCAGGCCCTGGATAGGGTGCCCCAGCCGACCGCGTCCGCCACTGACGAAGGAGTCCGGGTCATCATCAGCGACGTTCCGTCGAGCCCCGACACCGACCTGGTTGTCCTGGTTGCCGACACCGGGTCCAGTCGGACCGAGGTCCGGTTCTATGTCTTCGACCGCCTGCGGGACCTTCTCCGGTCCCTGGCCCTCTCCGCGCCCTGGCTCGTGGAGAGCCTGCCGTGGGGCGGGGCAGAGGGGGCGGGGCTGGAGAGGTAGGGGGGGTAAAGGACCGCAGGTCACCCAGACCCACGGCGGTCCCTCGCCTGCCGACTGAGCGCCGCGCAATTCCCCGCGTTCCGAAGCTGGCCCGCCTAACGCAGGCAGCCCGTCGGTCTTCCCCATGAGCTAACTACCAGACATGGCAGCCTCTGCCTGTTCCTTCTCTAGGCCAAGCAGGACTTGGCGGATCGACCGCTGAAAGTGGCGAACCGTGGTAGCCAAGCGCTAGCCAGTCTGCTCTTCTTCGAAGCGGTGAACTCGCGCCCACGTCATTGCCGGCTGCGCTACCTCAATCCGGAAGTGGAGGAAGCCATCATGGAAAGGGAGATTGAGGAAGGGCGGACCTCTGACTCTCGGGTCCTGTACCTGGGCATCGGCGGAACGGGCAAGGAAATCGTCGCCCGGGTGAAGGCGAAACTCAAGGCCCAGGGTGGTGGCGCGCTGTCCCCTAAGGTGGGCTTCCTGGTGATCGACATAGACCCGAGCTCCCCGCAGACGCGGGATTTGCAGTCGGTTCTCAGCCCGGCGGAGATGTGCCATCCGGCCCAGGGGCAGCTACCGAGCTTCGTCCAAGAAGAGATTCGCAGGCAAGTCGAGGCAGGGACCGATCTCAAGTGGGTGGGGGAGCGCATCCCGCCCGGCGAAATGACCCTGGAGTACAACAACTTCATAAAGGGAACCGAGGGCTTCCGCCAGGTCGGTCTGCTCGCCTACCTCTGGGAGGAGTCCAGCGGGGGCATAACTAAGGCGTTGAGTCTCGCCATCGCCGGGGTGACGGAGGCAGTCAGGGCCCCGATCTCTCTGAGCGTCTTCATCGTCGGGTCTCTCTGCGGCGGGTTCGGCTCCGGCGTGCTCATAGACGTAGCCTATCTGGCCCGGAGCATCGGTCTTGAGTATGCGGCGGGGTCCTGCGACGTGTCGGCCGTGCTCATCCTGCCCGGCGTCTTCCGCCGCCTCAGCGATGACGCCTATAGCGACAAGCAGCGCAACGCCCTGGCTGCCCTGACCGAGTTGGACTACTTCATGTTCCCCAAGGACCAGCGGGGTTCTCGCACCTGTAACCCGAACGACGTGGACTGGTCCCTTCGTTCGGCTGCCCGGGCCGGCCAGCTTCTTGACACCCAGGCGGCCATCTTCCAGTCGGTCTTCCTCATCGACAACCAGCGAAACAACGGCAGCACACTCGGCGGGACGGAGACCGTCTTTCCGGCTGTGGCCGACATGCTCGTGCATCTGTCCGGGGACCAGATCAGCGATCGCTTCCTGGAGGCCCTGAACAACGCCAAAGCGACCCTCAAGAGGGGCCTTGCGGGGCAGGATCGCCTTGGCAAGGACATGCCCCATTACAGCAGCCTGGGGCTGGCCCGCGTCATTCTCCCCGTCCAGAAGATGGCCATTGAGGCCGCGGCGGTTCTGTCCGGGGACGTACTGGCGAAACTCCAGGGCGGAACGGAAACGCCCGCCGAGGCAGCCGTGGTCGAGGCCGTCCGGAGCCTCGAACTTGAGCCGGCGGCGATGGCTCAGGCCCTGGGCCTGGCCAGGGGCGAGTTTGTCGCCGGTCTGGCCAAGGCCATCGACCTCCGCGCCCCTGGCGCCATGAGCGGCAGGATTGCCGCGGTTTCCCAGCGCGTGGCGGAACTCGCGCGCCAGGCAACAACACCCGACGCCCTCCGCCGCTACTGCCTTGACACGCTGGACAGGGCCAAGAGTGCCGTGATCGCGTCTCAGGATCAGGCTTATCGGCGGTCGTCCGCCCGGCTGGCCGGCTCGGCCGAGAGCATAGACAAGGTCCTCAACGAACGTCTGGAGCGGATGCGAGAGGCAGGACAAGGCCTGGTCTGGTTCTCAAGGCTTCTTGACAGGGTGATCCACGTGGCCGATGAGCGGCGTGTGCAGGCCCAGCGGGCTTCGAGCCGTGAGCGTAGCGAAGCGGCGGGTCGAGCGGAGCAGGAGTTTCATAAGGCGCAGGACAAGTTGGCGAGCTGTCCGCTGGGTGGGGTGCGGCAAGCGGCTTCACTGGCGGCCAAGAAGTGCGACGACTGGATGGGCCAGAGGCTCGATCTTGTAACGGCTCAGATGCGGGAGCGAGTTCTGGACGACGGTCTCTCTTGGCTGTACAAGATCGCCGGAGCCACACAATCACTGGCCGCTTTCCTTGTCGATACGCTTCCGGGCGGGATAGATCGGGCCGTAGACGCTATGTGCAAGAAGGAACAGGACGACGCTCCCGTGACGGACATCAGAGTCGCTGCCGACGGGCGAAAGCACTACGAAGCGACCGAGAACCTGGTAGTTCGGGAGAAGATGAATGCCGATTGCCTCAAGGACATGACCTTCGAGTTGCGGGAAGGCGACCTGCGCCTTTCCTGCGCCGGGAACAAGGAACAGGAGAAGCCACTCTCCATCGGAACATCGCTACCTCCCTTCGAGGCGGCCCGCGACTGGATCGAGTACCTGGCCGGTCACCTTGAGCCTCACCTCGCTTCCGTTCGCCTTGACGACTACATTACCACCGACGAGGCGGCCAGCCGGTACGCGAACGCCTGCGCCAAGGAGGCCGAGGCCTTCGTCAGGTACAACCAAGTCGTGCAGCTCTCCGAAGTCGGGGATCCAATTACCTTGACCGTTGTCGTGGCCCCGGCGGACAGCCGGCTCCACACCGCCTTCAGCCGGGACCGGCTTCAGGGCGTAGTCTGCGCCCAGGACAAAGACCCGACGACGGCCCTCGTCTTCAAAGCCGAGATCGGGATCCTTGGCAAGATACTCCAGTTCCGGAAGGAGGCTGCGGCGCTCGAGGCGAGCCTGGTCTCCATGAAAGGCCTGTGGACCTTGGGACAACTCAGCCACAGTATCTTCTGGCGGGATGTCACGCGATGGGCGAACTTAGGGCTATTCTCCCTGAGCCTGGCCGCATCGAGGATTCGACGCAAGACGGTCCCGGCAGCGGCCCCTGCGGCAGGTGGTCGCCGGCACGAGTACTGGCTCGACATAGGTTCCGGTCCGCCGATCAGTCTGGGTATCGGGCTGCAGACCGCCATCCTGACGTTCATCAATTCCGCCCACGAGGCCCATCGACGGAACCTGTGGGATAGCCTGAATGGCGAGGAGGCTAACAAGGCGTTGCTGGCGGCCCTCCCCGACCTGCTGCGCAAGTACGGGAAGATCATACAGCGGCCCGAGGAGGTTCCCTCGGCTCCGCTGCGGGCGGTGTTGGCCTTCAGGCTGCGGGATCTCGAGGTCTAGCTCCGGACGAAGGCGGCTGACCGTGGATGCCGGCGCCCCTGGGAGCTTGTGGCAGGGGCGGTTCGAACGCTATGTTTCCGCCCCAGCGGCGGCGATCTTTTTTGGAGACGGTGGAGGGATTGCCCTTGGTTGAAGCGGCTCGGCACGCGGAGATGGCGAAGGAGATCAGGGCGATGGAGATTGAGGACTGGCGGACCTCTGACTCTCGGGTTCTGTATCTGGGTCTCGGCGGGACGGGCAAGGAGATCGTCGCCCGAGTGAAAGCGCAACTCAAGGCGCTCGGTGGTGGCGAGGTCTCGCCCAATGTAGGCTTCCTGGTGATCGATGTGGATCCCGGTGCGCCAAAAGCCCCGGATCTGCGCTCGGTCCTCAGTCCAACGGAGATGTGCCATCCGGCCCAGGGGCAGTTGCCGAGCTTCGTCCTAAAGGAGATTCGCAGGCACTCAGAGCTGGAGACCGAGCTCAAGTGGGTGGGGGAGCGCATCCCGCCCGGCGAGATGATCCTGCTATACAACAACTTCATCAGGGGAACCGAGCGTTACCGCCAGGCTGGCCTCTTGGCCTACCTCTGGGAGGAGCACAGCGCCGGAGTGACAACTCCCCTGCGAAATGCCCTAGCCAAGGTGACGGCGAACGCCCGTGGGCCGGTCTCCCTGCAGGTCTTCCTGATCTGCTCGATTTGCGGTGGCGCCGGGAGCGGCATGCTGATCGATGTCGCTTACCTCGCCCGAAGCCTGGGTCTCGACTACTCCGCCACCTCCTGCGACGTCTCGGCCGTGATCGTCCTGCCCGGCGTTTTTCGCCGCGTCGTCGACGATGCCACCTATGACGACTTGCAGCGCAACGCCCTGGCCACCCTGACCGAGTTGGACTACTTCATGTACCCCAGGGATCAACGGGGTCCGCGCACCTGCAACCCAAATGACGTGTACTGGCCCCTTCGTTCGGCCGCGCGTGTCGGCCAGTTCTTGGACACCCAGGAGGCCATCTTCCAGTCGGTCTTTCTTATCGACAACGAGCGCAACAACGGCGGCACACTCGGCGGGACGGAGACGGTTTTTCCGGCCGTGGCCGACATGCTCGTGCATTTGTTCGGGGACCTAATCGGCGATCGCGTCCCGGAGAACCTGTACAACGCCAAAGGAACGCTCACGAGACGTTTTGCTCTTGATCAGCTTGGCAAGGACATACCGCATTGCAGCAGCTTGGGATTGGCCCACATTGTCCTTCCCGTCCGGCGCATGGCCATTGAGGCTGCGGCGGTTCTGTCCGGGGATGTGCTGACGAAACTGCGGGGTGGAGCGGAAAAGCCCTCCGAGGCAGCCGTGGCCGATGCCGTCCGGCGCCTCGAACTTGAGCCGGCGGCGATGGCTCTGGCCCTGGGTCTGGCCAGAGACGAGCTCATTGCCGGTCTGGCCAAGGCCATCGACCTCCGCGCTCCCGGCGCCGCGAGTGGCAGAATCGCCGTGGTTTCCCAGCGCGTGGCCGAACTCGTGCGCCAGAAGGCCCCACCCGACGCCATTCGCCTCTACTGCCTTGACACTCTGGGCAAGGCCAGGCGCTCCGTGACCGCAGCCCAGGATCAGGCCCAGCGACGGCTGTCCGCTCGGCTGGCGGGCTCGGCCGAGACCATGAACAAGGTCCTCAACGAACGACTGACCCAGATGCGGGAGACCGGCCGAGGCCTGGCCTGGTTCTTGAGTCTCCTTGGCAAAGTGATCGAGGCAACGGACATGAACCTCGCGCTGGCCCGGCAAGCCTCGGCCCGCGAGCGGAGCGACGCCGCGGCTCAAGCCGAGCAGGAATTGCAGAAGGCATGCGACAGGCTAGGCAACTGCCCACCCAGTGGGGTGCGGCAAGCGGCTCTGGCGGCGGCCGCGATGGGCGATGGCTGGCTGGGTAAGAGGGTCGACCTCGTGACTGCCCAGATGCAGGATCTGGTCTTCGATGACAGCCTCACCAGACTGCGCAAGATCGCCGAGGCCGCGCAGTCCCTGGACACGCTCCTCGGCGAGACGCTACCGGCCGAGACGGACCGGGCCGTAGGCGCCCTCTGCAAGAAGGAAAAGGACGAGGCCCTGGAGACGGACATTCGCGTTCCCGCCGACGGGCGGAAGGAGTACGAGTCGGCGAAGAGCTGTGCGGTCCGAGAGAAGATGACGGCCGACTGCCTCAAGGACATGACCTTCGAGGTATTGGGCGGTGAGCAGGATTACTGTATGCGTCTCCGGTGTGCGGGAGATTGGCTGGGGGACGGGTCTCTCCTCATCGGACCGCCACTTCAGCCCTTTGAGGCGACCCGAAACTGGATCGAGTACCTGGCCGGTCGCCTGAAGCCTTTCTTCGCCGCCCAGCGCCTTGACGACTACATTACCACCGACGAGGAAGCCGGCCGCTACGCGAACGCCTGCGCCAAGGCGGCCGAGGTCTTCGTCAAGTACAATCCAACCATGCAACTGTCCGAGGCCGGGGATCCAATTACCATCACCGTCGCTGTGGCCCCGGCGAACAGCCGGCTCGATGCGGCCTTCAGCCGGCCCGATACCGCCTGGCGGGGCCAGTTTCAGGGCCTAGTCCGCGCCCAGGACAGCGACCCCACGACGGCTCTTGTCTTGAAGGCCGAGATCGGGATCCTCGGCAAGGCGCTCCAATTCCGGAAGGACGCGGCCGCCCTCGAGGCGAGCATGGTCTCAATGAAGGGCCTGTGGACCCTGGGCCAACTCAGCCACGACCTCTTCTGGCAGAACGGCGAGCGCTGGTCCAGCTTGGGACTCTTCTTCCAGGCCTGGGCGGAGTCTCTCGTGATACGGCAGGAAATCCCGCCTCGGCTTCGAGGACCTGAGGCCACTCGGCACGAGTACTGGCTGGACTCCGGCCAGGACCGTATGGTGAAGCTGGGCCAGGGCCTGCAAGCTTCTGTTCTTAGGTTCGTGGAACCGACCTATGCGGACTATGCGGGGCACCGGGAGAGGCTGAGGCGGGAGCTTCCGGCCCCGACCGGACAGGGGTCCGTCATGGGGAAACTGCTTCCGGTCGCCTCCAGCTTCCTCGAGATCATCGAAGATCCGGATGAGGTCCCCTCCGTCGCCCTTCGCAAGGTCCTGAGTCTCCGTCTCAAGACCCTTACGGACGGAGCCCCGGCTACCGAGAGCGCGGACTCGGCGGCCGCCGGGCCCAGCGGACGCCATTCCTAAGGAAGGCGTCGTCATTTGGCGCTGGACGAAGGCGGCTAACCATGGTCGCCGCCGCCTGGTAGCCTGTAGCAGGGCAGTTCGCTCTTTGGCAGAACTTGGCCGCCGATCTGGCAATGGAAGGAGGATTTGGGCGCGGTAAAGGGAACCATGGCGAACTGAGGGCGGCCAGCTAACGCGATCCCTGGTCCTTCGACCCATTGCTCCATAGTCGCAGCCATCGCCCCGCGAACCTGACAGCTTGGCCCCCCGGCCGGGTGCAAGTTCCCGATCCCCGGGGCCTCCTGTCTTGCCTGGCCGGTCGCCCGTTCCGTCAGATAGGAGTGATCGACCCTGGCTCGCCCATCCCTTCGTCTCACGGGTATCCTCATTGTCATCACGGTTATCGCGCTGGGTTCGTGTTTGTGCTTCGCCCAGACGGCAGTCAGCGAACCCCTCGACGAGACCGGCCCGGTCTCGGTCCTGCTGCTCATGGACGCTTCCGGCAGTATGGCCGAGTCGGATCCTGGCGACCTCCGCTGGGAAGTGGCCAGGTACTTCGTTGATTTCCTCATCGCCGACAGCGTTGCCTCGGGACGAACGCACGAAGCCGGCATCATGACCTTTGAAAGCAGTCCGACCTTGTGGCTTGAGCCCAAGCGGGTCAACCAGTCGGAGGACCTCATCAAGCTTAAGATCCAGGCGGCCCAGGCCCAGGCACCCTCAGGTGGCTGGACGGATTTCGCGGTCGCCGCGGACATGGCGGCCCAGGTCATCCGGGACGAGGATCGCCTATCTCCGAGTCAGCGATATGCCGTGGTCATCTTTACCGACGGGTTGGCCGAGCCGGGCATCGCTCGTCGGAACATGACGGCCGCCCAGGTATCGGCTCACTACGCGCGCATCGGGAACGCGCTTGATAGTCTGTCTCGGGATCTTGGCCAGCCTGTCGAAGGCTACGTCGTCGCCATAGGCGCCGGCTACGGAGACGCCGGGTACTGGCGTGGGGTCTTGGGCGAGGCGGCTGGCGATCAACGTGTCTTCCAGGTGACAACCAATACCGATTACTTTGAGGCCTTCGGGGGCATCGGGGCCTCCCTCCTTGGCATGACCCGTTGTGATCCCACTGTGGCCACGGATGAGATCGTGGTGCCTTCCTTTCTGGAGGGTCTCGTCCTCACGGTCTTCAAGCCTGCCGAGGCGACCCTGGAGGTCCTGCCGGCCAAGCCCGACGGATCCGCCGGCGTCGAACCCCTCCAGCTTGGCCCTGGCGACTACTCTTCTTCGGCCGCAACCTACCAGATCATGTCGGTTTCAAAGCCCTCGGCCGGGCCGTGGTCCTTCGCCGTCACGGGCGCCAGGCCTTCCGACGTCTACGTCTGGTGTGACTGGCTTCCGGCCGAACTCGTCCTGAGCCGGCCAGAGACCCTTATGTCTACCCTTCGTCCACTGGAACTCAAGGTGGAGCTTCTCTACCCCCGATCTCTCACCCCCGTGCCCATCCCCGACGACTCCTCCCTCAGCCTGAAGGCTACGGTTTCGGGACTTGGCGGAGAGGTGAGCCGGATCGTTGACGCTCAGGGCTCAGAGGCCAGTTTCGAGCAGACCCTCATCGCCGCCCCCGTCGCCAAGGGCAGGTGGACGGTGGAGGTAGCCCCGGTCAACCAGGCCACCGACAACGTCATCCAGGCTTTCCGAAAAGTCGTTTTCGTAGACGACCTGCCGATTCTCTCCCTGGTGACTTTGCAGCCTCCGCTTCTCTCAAGGGGGGCTATCGTGCGCATCAGGGCCGCCATCCAGGGCGGCACGGAGCTCCTGGCCGAGCCGAGCTTCGCTTATGAGCTGCGCGACGCGCACCGTCGGCTTCTGGACAAGGGCTCTCTCACTCCGGAACTGGATGCCGAGGGCGAACCCACTGGGGCTTATCGGGGTGTGGCCACAGTGCCGGCGGTCTTGTCTTCCTCACGCGGTGATCCGGAGGCCGGCTCGCTCGGCTGGTTCCGGAGTCTCTTGACGGCCATATCCCCCGATCAGGGTCAGGCCACCCTAACGGTCAGCCTAGCGGGGTACTACCGGCTCCCCGGTTCGGTGGAGACGCTACGCTACGAGGACACGGTGAAACAGCCCGCTAGCCTCGGCCTCCCGCCCGTATGGGTGGCCCTGGGTCTCATCCCAATTCTCCTGGTTCAGTTCCTTTGCCTGTGGCCCGGGCGGACGAGGATCGGCGAGGTGACCTTCACCGACTCCTCGGGTTTCTCGCAGGTGAGGCCGGAGGTCCGCCGTCTCAATCTCGGAGGCGGAACCATCGTTAAGGCCGGGCCGCAGATGCTTACCCGCTTCAACTGGGGCGGGGTGACCGTGCGGGCGAGGCTCTACGTTGATGGGGACGCGAGGGATGATCTGGCGCCCGGCGAGAGCGCCCAGGGTGTGTCGGGAACCGACGATGCGTACTACACTGTCGAGAACACGAGCCTTATCGGAGAACGAGGCGCCCCGCTCGGGTTGGCGGGGCACATCTTGTCGGTTCTCTTTCTTCTCCTGAGCGTGCTGCTGGTGGCCGTCGTGGTTTTGCCCGGGCTGATCGGACTGCCCGGCCTACCGGCCAAGTTCCTAGTCGGAGGCTACGCCTTGGATCTTCTGGGCCTGCCGGCCCTCATTCTGACTGGCCTGAAGCGGCAGGCCCGGGAACGCTGAGTTGCCGCCCCGGCTGGGGCGATTACTCTAGGAGACGTTGGAGGGATTAATCTTGGCTGAAGCGGCTCGGGACGCGGAGAAGGCGAAGGAGATTGAGGATGGGCGGACTGCTGACTCTCGGGTCCTCTACCTGGGCATCGGCGGGACGGGCAAGGAGATCGTTGCCCGGGTGAAGGCGAAACTCAAGGCTCTGGGTGGCGGCACGCTGTCCCCCAAGGTCGGCTTCCTGGTGATCGACGTGGAGCCCAATCCGCCAAAGGTGCCGGACCTGCAGTCGGTTCTCAGTCCGGCGGAGATGTGCCACCCCGCCCAGGGGCAGTTGCCGAGTTCTGTCCTAAAGGAGATTCGCAGGCAAGTCGAGGCAGGGACCCAACTCAAGTGGGTGGGGGAGCGCATTCCGCCCGGCGAGATGACCCTGGACTACAACAACTTCATAAAGGGAACCGAGCGCTTTCGCCAGGCCGGGCTCTTGGCCTACCTCTGGGAGGAGAACACCACCGGCGTGACGGCGCCCCTGCGAGACGCCCTGACCAAGGTGACGGCGAACGCCCGGGGGTCGGTCTCCCTGGAGATATTCGTCATCTGCTCAGTCTGCGGCGGCACCGGGAGTGGCATGCTGATCGATACTGCCTACCTCGCCCGGAGTCTCGGTCTCGACTACTCCGCCACCGCGTGTGACGTGTCGGCCGTGCTCGTCCTGCCCGGCGTCTTTCGCCGCCTCGTCGGTGATGCCACCTATGACGACCTGCAGCGCAATACCAGCGCCGTCCTGACCGAGTTGGACTACTACATGTACCCCAAGGACCAGCGGGGTTCTCGCACCTGTAACCCGAACGACGTGGACTGGTCCCTTCGTTCGGCTGCCCGGGCCGGCCAGCTTCTTGACACCCAGGCGGCCATCTTCCAGTCGGTCTTCCTCATCGACAACCAGCGAAACAACGGCAGCACACTCGGCGGGACGGAGACCGTCTTTCCGGCTGTGGCCGACATGCTCGTGCATCTGTCCGGGGACCAGATCAGCGATCGCTTCCTGGAGGCCCTGAACAACGCCAAAGCGACCCTCAAGAGGGGCCTTGCGGCGCAGGATCGCCTTGGCAAGGACATGCCCCATTACAGCAGCCTGGGGCTGGCCCGCGTCATTCTCCCCGTCCAGAAGATGGCCATTGAGGCCGCGGCGGTTTTGTCCGGGGACGTAATGGCGAAACTCCAGGGCGGAACGGAAACGCCCGCTGAGGCAGCCGTGGCCGAGGTTGTCCGGAGCCTCGAACTCGAGCCGGCGGTGATAGCACAGGCCCTGGGCCTGGCCAGGGGCGAGTTTGTTGCCGGTCTGGCCAAGGCCATCGACGTCCGCACTCCAGGCGCCGCAGGCGGCAGAATTGGCGTGGTTTCCGGGCGCATGGCCGAACTCGTGCGCCAGAAGGCCCCGCCCGACGCCATTCGCCGCTACTGCCTTGACACTCTGGACAAGGCCAAGCGAGCCGCAATTGCGACTCAGGATCAGGCTCAGCGGCGGCTGGCCGGCCGGCTGGCCGGCTCGGCCGAGAGCATAAACAAGATCCTCAACGAACGGCTGACGCAGATGCGGGAGACCGGTCGAGGCCTGACCTGGTTCTCGGGTCTCCTCGGCAAAGTGATTGAGGCGACGGACAAGAGTCTCCTGCTGGCCCGGCAAGCCTCGGCCCACGACCGGAGCGACGCCGCGGTTCGAACTGAGCAGGAGTTCCAGAAGGCATGGGACAAGCTGGGCAACTGCCCACCTGGCGGAGCGCGGCAAGCGGCTCAGAAGGCGGCCACGAAGTGCGATGACTGGCTGGGCAGGAGGGTCGACCTTGTGACGGCCCAGATGCAGGAGAGGGTTCTCGATGATAGCCTCTCCAGGCTGCGCAAGATCGCCGAGGCCGCAAGATCCCTGGCCACCTTCCTCGGCGAGACGCTGCCGGGCGAGACGGATCGGGCCGTAGGCACCCTCTGCAAGAAGGAAGCGGACGAGGCTCCGGTGACGGACATTCGCGTCACCGCCGACGGGCGAAAGGACTACCAAGCGGAGAAGAACCTGACCGTCCGGGAGAAGATGATTGCCGATTGCCTCAAGGACATGACCTTCGAGTTGCGGGAAGGCGATCTCCGTCTTTCCTGCGCCGATAGTGAAAAGCCAGAAAGGCTACTCTCCATCGGGACGTCGCTTCAGCCCTTTGAGGCGACCCGAAACTGGATCGAGTACCTGGCCGGTCGCATCAAGCCTCACTTCGCCTCCCACCGTCTGGAAGACTACATTACCACCGACGAGGCGGCCAGCCGCTACGCGAACGCCTGCGTCAAGGAGGCCGAGGCCTTCGTCAAGTACAATCCAACCGTGCTGCAGTCCGAGGCGGGGGACCCAATTACCATCACCGTCGTCGTGGCCCCCGCCGACAGCCGGCTCCACGCTGCCTTCGGCCGGGACCAGCTTCAGGGCGTGGTCTGCGCCCAGGACAAGGACCCGACGACGGCTCTCGTCTTCAAGGCCGAGATTGGGATTCTCGGCAAGGTGCTCCAATTTCGGAAGGAAACGGCGGCTCTCGAGGCGAGCATGGTCTCCATGAAAGGCCTATGGACCTTGGGGCAGGTCAGCCACAATGTCTTCTGGCGTGACTCCGCACGGTGGGCCGACCTGCATCTGTTTCTCTACGGAGTGGCCGCGAGTCGCATCCTTCGCAGCCCGGCGCCGATGGACTTTGGAGCGACGGGTCGCGTGCGGCACGAGTACTCAATGAACATCGGCCACGGCCAGACGACCTCACTGGGCGTGGGCCTGCAGAAGGCAATCCTGGAGTTTCTCAGCCCGAACAGCGAGGCCAACCGCGGCAAGCTGAAAGCCGATCTTAAGACCCCCCCCGTGACGGCGGTGATGGACGCTGCCCTATCCGAGGTGCGCCGCGAGTACGCGGAGTTGGCCAAGAAACCGGCGGAGGTCCCGGCGGCTTCTCTCCGGGAGGTCCTGCGTCTGTTTTTCGCTTCCCTGGAGTCCGAAGAAGCCACTGGCCCGCCCGAGAAAGACGAGACTCCGACGCTAGGCAAGTCCAGAACCGGCAAGACCGACACCGCAGCCGGCTAGGGCCGGCCGCGTCTGGGACGGGGTGACAAGTGGTGTCCATGGAACCGGCTCGTGACACGATGGAACCGGCTCAGGACAAGGTGGTTTTCATTGGCCTCGGCCCCTTTGGCTACAACGTGTTGGTCAAGCTCAAACGGGCCCTGTTGACTCTTGGCGAGGAGGGCGGGTGCAAGGAGGACGTCCCATGGGAGCGGGACGTGCGGTTCTTGGCCGTCGATTTTGACCCCCGGATCGAACTGCCACCGGGAGAGCATCTGGAACTGGAGGTTGTCGGTCGGCTTCCGGAAGGACAGGCCGGGACCCTCGATCCCGCCGTGTCAGCCGACAGCGCGCGCCGGGGCAGACCCGACTACGCTGCCCAGGCCTGGCTATCGGCGGTAAACCGCGAGAGCGAGATGCTCGGCCGGCTGCGAAACCTCACCGACGGACTCGGTATCGGAGGCGCGACAACCTGCCGCTACTACCTCATCTGTTCTCTGGCCGAGCCGCAGGGGGTCGGCCTTCTCCTGCCCGTAGCCGGCCTGGTCAGGCGCATGGCCCACAACGAAGGGCGGAGCGAGCTCCTGCGCCAATGCGCCATGCTGGTGGTGCCCACGAAACTTTGCCGCGAGGAGAAGGCTCAGGTCGCGGCTACTCTGAGGGAAGTGGTCCAGGCCGAGACCGGCGGTTGGCCTTCTCCCATGACCCCCGGTCTACAGCGGGATCCGGGGGAAGGCAATCAGCACGTCTTCGGTCTGGGCTGCTACCTCGTCGAACCCGCCCACGAGGGCGATGGAACCTGTACTCCCGAGACAGTAACCCAGATGAGTCTTCTGGTGGCCGAATGGCTGGCTTACCTGGCCCTGCCCCGGGTTCTCGATGGTCTCCGGCAGGTCGGCCTAGCCGTCCCGCGGCGAAGCGTGGCCGAGGTGGCCGGAGCGGAGGGTTCCGATGAGGCGCAGCCGGAGGATCGGACCGGTCCCCTTTTCTCCAGCCTCGGACTGGCCGACTACGTGGTTCCCGTCAGTGGTTTGATCGACCGCTGCGGTCGACGCCTGGCAATGGAACTGGTCAGGACGACGCTTCTGGACGACCCCCGTGAGGGTGGGATCGATCAGGCCGAGGCATTTATCGGCCTGGCCAAGCTTAGCCCCATGACTCTGGAGACGGAACTGGCGGCCATGCAGCCGGGGAGGCCCATGGACCACCCGCTCGCCGCCGACGCGGCCCTCGTGTGGAAGAAGCCGGGGGACATTGACGAGGCCTGGCGCCGGCGCGAGAGCATGGAGAAGCAGGATCTACCCGCCAATGTCCACGATCTTGGTCTCAGGGTGGAGACGCGGGTAGCCGAAGTGGGCCGCCAGCTCCAGGCGGAGGCTCTTAGCCTGGCCGGCCGCAATCCTCTTGGCGCGTTCGACCGGGTGACGGCTTTCTTGGCCGAGACCCGGGCCAGGCTTCTCGGGCTTGAGACCGGCATCGGCCAGGGCAACGCCCGCATCCAGGCCGAGGCGGAACACCTCTTTTCCGTTCTCCCAGGCCGCAGGGCGAGGGCTCTTTGGTGCGAGGCGAGAATCCGGGGGCTCTGGCTGGCGTGCAAGCTGCTGGGCGGCCTGTGGATTGTCCTGGAAGCCATCTCTGACGTCTTCCTCTGGGTCCTTAGAACGACCATACCGGACACCATTCTCGGGATCCGCGCGACCGGCAGGAGTTGTCTTGTGGTGGCGGTCATTTCCGCCCTGCTGGCCTTGTGGTGCACGTGGATGGCCAAGAAACACGTTGCCCAGGTCCGGGAGTATCTCGCCCTAGTGAGACGACACCACCTCTTGGAGGCCGTGGGCCGGGTGCTGGGGGGAGCCAAGTCGAAAGCCTTGGACGTCGGCCGGTTCATCAAGGACCTAAAGACGGACGTGGAGGAACTCCCCACGAGGCTAGGCCGGTTGGCGCCTCAGATCCTCAACTCGTCATCGTCCGCCGGCGCGGTCGCCTTTCTCGGCTTTCCGGGCCGCGACTCGCTGGTGACCAAGGCGATGGAGAGGGAGCTCTACGACAAGGGGAGCGGCGGTGCCCAACTCGGAGAGGGCGCTGCCTTGCGGGCTCTGGCCCTGGAGGTGTTCGCCCCGCCAGACGGTCTTTCCAACTGGCTCTCCCTGTCCAGCGCCGAGCGTGACGAGAAACTGCTTGCCTTCTGCCGGAAGCGCTTTCACGACTACGGTTTGCAGGACGCCGAAACCTTGCTCGTAGACCGGCTTCTAGAAGGTGGCAGTCGGCCAAAGTCAGAGGCCGACACTCTTGTTAGCCGCGAATTGGAGGCTCATCTCCTTCGCCGCATGCAGCCCCGCTCAAGTCACGGTCTGACCGCCACGAGGACCTCCCAGGTGATCGGGCTATCGGAACCGACGCGATCGCGGCTCCGGAAGGGCATAGATGAGCTGAATCGTCAGCGGGGCCAACTCTACGAGATTGGCACCGGTCTGCCGTTTCGCGTCGTTGGCTTCTCCTTCAGGCACGATCTCAGCCTCGAGAGTCTGCGGGCCTACGCCGACTGGCAAGGGGCCTACGCCGAGGCCGGGGACACCAACCTTTTCCACACCCGCCTGGTCTTCTCGGGCCGCGAGGCGCCAAGTGCAGGGCCCCAGCCATCTTGGGCCGAGCGAGCCTGGACCGAGAAGCAGGGCGACCCGGAGGCCGAGGAGAACGGCGGGGACCGGGCTTGGGCCGAGCCTGTAGTCCCGGGCTCGGGAGAACCGTCGACAGGGTCGGCCGGTGAGCCCGAGACCCCAGATGCCGATTCGGCCTGGACCGGCGACTGGTCCACGGTTCCCGAGGTCGAGGTTCCCTTCCCACCGCCGGAGGTGGAGTCAGGTTCCCCCGCCGGTGACGCCGCAGCGGACGCTGCCGCCTACAGGCTCTTCGGTCTGGAGCCGGGTACGGCGCCCGAGATGGTCGAGGAGGCCTACTGGACGGCTTATGCCCGGTACAATTCTGATACCGGGACCCAGAAGAACGTCGACAAGATGGCCGAGTTCAACGCGGCCTACGATCGCATCAAGACCGGGTGGCGGGCGGCCGCGTAGAGGGCAAAGGAGTCGAGGCCGGGCGTGAGCGTTGAGGCGTCTACCGTTTTGGGTTCCGAGGAGGTTGTGGCCGCCCTCAGACAGCAGGCGGCCCTGCGGGCCGAGTTCGCCGCCGCCACGGAGAGACTGGCGGAGGCCTTGCGTGAGGCCGGGCGGCTTTGTGGCGAGGCCGAGGCCAAACTGGTGTCTGCCGGCGGCCGGCTGGAGGGGACGAGTCAGGAACTGCGGGTCCTCCGGGACGCGCTCGCCTCCGAAGTGGCTCTCCGCGACTCGCTGGTGGTCAGGGGGTGCCTGGGGGTCTTGGACGACCTGCGCCGGGCCTCGGCCACCCTTCCGGCCGAGGCGGGCGATTGGGGCGCCGGCGTTCGTCTGGTCTACGACAATCTGGAGGCTCTCCTGGCCGCCGCCGGCGTGGAGACGTTGCGGGCCGCTCCCGGAGACCTGTTTAACCCGTCGATCCATCGAGCCGTGTCCAGCGAAGGCGGATCGTCGACCGGACCCCCGGTGATCGGGGCCGAAGTTCAGCCCGGCTACCGCGCCGGGGGCAAGATCATCCGGCCCGTGGAGGTCAGAGTCGGGCGGCCGTCAGCGACGGACGCCGGCCGGGAGTGATGACCTCTGGGTGAGCGGCTCAATCCATATCGGGTCTTGGGTGTCAGCGAAGCCGCCTCTTGGGCTGAGGTAAAGGCGGCCTATCGGAACAAGGCCAGACTTTACCATCCGGACGCCAATCCTGGCCTTGAAATGTGGGCCGAAGAGCAGATGAAGCTCCTGAACGAGGCCATGGCCCAGGTCAAGGCCTGCCGGGACGGACCGCAATCCGGCCAAGGCCGAGAGGCGGATCGTCGCGAGGATGTGCTGACGTCCGCGGATCCATTCGATGTTCTCGGCGTTTCGCCGGATGCGGCCCAACCGGAAATCGACGATGCCTACCGCCGAGCGCTGGCCTCCTGGCATCCGGATCTCCACCAGGACATCGAGCGCGACGTGGGTTGGAAGGCCGTGAGCCGTCTTGACGAGGCTTATCGCGAGTGCAGGCGGAGGCGTGGCTAGGCGTGGTGAGACGCGGCGTAGTGGTGAGGGGAGGGGCCGGGAGTGCCCGAATACGTCCTGGGAATTGACCTGGGCACGACCAATTCGTGCATGGCCGTCATGCGTCCAACTCCAAGCGGCGAGCCTCACGTGGAGGTGCTGCATAACGCCGTGGGCCAGCCGACGACCCCGTCCGTGGTCGCCCTTGACAATCAGGGGCACTGGTTAGTCGGCCATGAAGCCAAGAGCCAGGCCGTTCTCAATCCAAGGAACACCGTCTTCTCGGTGAAGCGATTCATCGGCCGCGACTTTTCCGAGCCGACCGTCGCCGAAGACGCCGGGAGAATGCCCTATCGGCTAGTCGCCGGGAAGGACAACTCGGTCCGGATCGAAGTGGAGGGCCCGCGCGGTGCCAAGGAGACCCTCGCGGCGGAGCAGATATCGGCGAAAGTCCTGAGACGGCTCAAGGAAGACGCCGAGGCTACCCTCGGGACGGCTCTCCGGCGGGCCGTCATCACCGTGCCGGCTTACTTCAACGCCAAGCAGCGGGCGGCCACTCTCAACGCGGCTACGATCGCCGGGTTTTCGGGCGAAGTTCGCCTCATCAGCGAGCCTACGGCGGCCGCCTTGGCCTACGGCCGGATCCAGACCCGGGAGCGCGAGATCCTGCTCGTCTTCGACCTCGGCGGCGGCACCCTGGACGTGACGATACTCCAGCGGACGGGTGACCGCTACATGAGCCAGACCATTACCGGAGACACCCACTTGGGCGGAGACGATTTCGACGCCGTAATCATCGAGTGGCTGAAGCGGGAATTCCAGAAGGCCAGCGGCATCTCCGTCGCCGGGAACCCGCAAGCCCTACAGAGACTCAGGGACGCGGCCGAGGCGGCCAAAATAGAACTCTCGGGGACCCGAGAGGAAACCACCGTCAACCTTCCCTTCCTTGTCGTGGGAGCGGGCGGCCAACCCGCAAACCTGACCGCCAAACTGACGCGAGCTCGGCTGGAGGAGATGACCGTCGGTCTTGTCCGGAGGTGTGTGGAGTGCGGGAAGCGCGCTCTGGCCGACGCGGGTCTGACCACCAACCAGATCGACTCGGTGCTCCTTGTCGGGGGCCAGACCCGGATGCCGGCCGTGGGCCGAGCCGTGGAGCAGTTCTTCGGCCAGGCCCCGTCCCGAGCCGTTAACCCCGATCAGGCAGTAGCCCTTGGGGCGGCGATCCTTGGGTACTGGCTGGCCACCGGGCGAACGCATCCGGAGGATGAATCGTCTTCCTCTGGCGGGTCGAACTTGCCGGTTGCGTCGAGGCCCGGGGCCGCGACCGGGGGCCTCCAGATCGTTGAGGTGACAAGCCAACCTCTGGGCATAAGGCTCTACGATGATCGCTTCAGTGAGATTGTACCCAAAGGCGCCACCCTTCCGGCTACCAGAAGACGTGACTGGTACACCACGGTCGAACATGGTCAATCCCAGGTCGTTATAGAGGTTCACCAGGGCCAGGCCGAGTTCTGCGCCGCCAACACCAAGATAGGCCAGGTCATCCTGAAGAACATCCCACGGATGCAGGCGGGCAAGCCGCAGATCTCGGTAACCTTCACGATCAACACGGACAACACCCTTCGGGTCAAAGGCCACGAGACCACGGGTGGTTCCGAGGTGGAGGCGGTTTTGCGCTACGCGGGTGGGATGTCGGCCGCCGATATCAAGAGCGCAGTCGAGCGTGAGCGAGCCTCCTAGGAGAGCGGCGGCACGGTGGATGCTTCCGGCAAGAGGTTCAAAGCGGTGTCGCGAGGGAGAGATACATGATGGCGGAGCCGGTGCTCGGCATTGACTTCGGAACGAGCTTCTGCAGGGTGGCGGTGGCTGAGTCGCGGGGAAATCGCGTGGTTCCCCATCTTCTCTCCGTGAGTCAAGTCCCCGCGGCCTTCCCCAGCGTGGCCGGTGTCGACCCCCTAGGGACTTGGTTCGCAGGTGACGATGCCTGCCGGTTCGCGGCCGTGGAGCCGGGCTGGGCGGTTCACGGCGCCAAGCGGCTTCTAGGAAGGGGAGAGGGGAAGGGGGACGCCAGCTGCCCGGCCCTCGTCCGGTCCGACTGGGGGGGGCCCAAGTGCGAGACGGGTTCAGATGGAAACGTGCTCCTTCAGCTGCCCACCGGCGACGATGACGCCGGCAGCCACGATATCCGCGTCTCGCCTCTCCGCGTGGCGGCGGAGATTTTGCGCCTGGCCAGGGAGAAGGCCCGCCAAGCCTTGGGGCTTCCCGTGGTGAGGTGCGTCATCGGCGTGCCGGCCGTCTTCGGACCGGGAGAGCGGGAAATGATCGCCCGGGCGGCCGGAGTGGCGGGCCTTGATGTTCTGGCTCTCATCGATGAAGGTCTAGCCGTAACCCTGGCCCACTGCGGCTCGGCCAAAGGGAAGAGACGGGATGACGGCCCTCTGCACTACTTGGCTGTCGACGTGGGCGGCGGGTTCACGAGTGTCACGCTGGTGCGAAGAGACGGCTGTCGCTACCGGGAATTGGCTGCTACCGGGTTTCGCCTCGGGGGCGAGGATATCCAGCACCTTTTGGCCGGGCGCCTGTTGGAGGAGTACGGACGGATGCCCGGTTGGCCGACTCAGGCGGGGGGACTGCTTGGGCATGTCCGTCGGATGGCCGGCGCGGCCTTGTCGCGCCTGAGTGCGGAGGAGTCCCTGCCGGCCGTGGTTTTTCACGACGGCCGGACGTTTGCCTCTCTTCTTTCCCGGTCCCAGGTGGACCGGCTCGGGGAGGACATTGCCCGGCGCCTACGTGAGGTTGTCCCGGCTCTATGGCTAGATTCGGAGCCCGCCACGAGGGCCGCGGGTCAGGCGGCGCGGCTGCCAGTTATCCTACCCGCTGGCGGCCTAGCTCGGGCCCCCTTCGTTCAGAGAGTTCTGAAGACGGCCTTGCCGGACGCCGAGGTCGCCGCGCCCGTGCCCGCCGAATCCGTTGCCCTGGGTGCCGCCCTCTGGGGCTGGACCCTGGTCAGCGGAGACGAAGGGGCGGACGAGGCTACCGGGGCCTTGAGGACCGCGAGCGTGGCCCCCTGGACCCTCGCCGTCGGGCGGAGCGCGGGTGAGCCGGCCGTCCTCGTTCGGGCTGGGTCGTCCCTACCCTGCCGGGCGGTTTGCGAGTGGAAGACCCTGGCCGAACCGCGTGAGCCGCGAGCGGTGCTCAGGTTGTTTGAGGCCCACAGCAGTGGAGGGGATGCCCCCGCCGCCGAGGCCGCTTTCAACCCGATCGGTGAGATTCGCCTCGAGATTCCCGGTTCGGAGAAGGGAGCGGCCGCATCGAGTCCCGGAGCCCACGGGGCCGGTGCCTCCAGCCGCGAAGTGGCCACTCGGGAGTCCAGTGACGACGACCCCGCGGGGGCCGCGGGTGATCAGGCCCCCGGGACGTGGATGAGGTTAGTTCTGACGGTCGCTCCGGATGGGCGACTGCGGGTGGCGGCCACCGACGCCGGAAGCGGACGACCCGTTCGAGCCGACCTTAGATTCTACGGGTTGGCCGACGAGGATTGGGAGTTCCTCCCCCAGTCGGAAAGGGCGAGAGGGAGGTCAGCGTAGGCGGCTAGCTTGAGGTCTGCCGCGCGACCGGCCCCTGCTCCCGTTGCTGCCGGAAGTAGACGGTTTGGTTGCCAATGCGGATGCGGTCGCGGTCTCGCAGGATGTGCCGCGTGACGACCTCGGTGTTAACGCGCACGGTCGTGAAGGCGCCGTCACCCATGACGTGGTAGAGTACGTAGCCGCGCTGCTCCAGGGCTATCTGCTCTAGGGCGATTGTGGCGTGGCTGTTGCGGACTCCGGTGCCCCGCACGCGAACCGAGGAGTCCGAGGAGTCCGGCGCGGCGCCAAGCGAGAAGGAGACGCCTGCGTCGCGGGGGAGAAATCCACTCATTCGCCCAAGAAGGCGTCTACGACGTAACCCTTACGGTCACAACCCAACCAGAGGGGCCCAAGAAGGCGATCAGGCGATCACCCTCGTGCCACTGCATCGTACCGATCGGCTGCGGGCTCAGAACGAGCCGGACAAGGCTGACCCGGAATGGGCCAATCTGGAGAGCGCGGAACTCGTCTTCGTGCCGACCTACACCGATGAACGCTTCTCGGGTTATGAGGCTCGCGCCTGGCTTCATCTTGGCGCGCCCCCTCCGTCAAGATCCGACGCGATTCTGGCGTGGTATTGCGTCAAAGTGAGATCAAACGCCGGCGGCAAGTCTACCCGTGACGCACAGCCTCATGTTAGCAGAGGACGATGGGTCAGGGCCTGAGGATGCCGGGCTGTGGCGGATGGAGTGGCTCCACGGGCAAGCGGAAGAATGGCTCCCGCCTGACCCACGGCCTCCGGCGGCACCGCTCTTCAACCCTAATGTTGACACGCAATATGTCACGGCCCCGGTCTGGTCACCCTTCGATCCCTGCCTGGGGTTCTCGTGGTTTGTCGTCTCGGTCGGGTGCGCGAAGGAGGATCGCACCGCAATCGAGGAGTAATGCCGGCGAAGTCCTGGTTGCCTGCCGGCGGAGGGTGAGACGGGGAGGAAGCGTTTGCAGGTGTGGCACCTCTCAACTCGGGGCTTCCGGCGTCACCCGGTGGCGGCTCGGTTGGCCTCTTCGGGCTGAACCTGCGCCTGCCCATCCTGCGGCGTCACCTTGAACCGCAGAAGGGCTCTTCCGAGGACAATCAGGTCGCCGTCTTGGAGGAGGCGACCGTCAGCGCCGACTAGACCGAAGTGGTAGGGACCGCGTATCTCCACCTTGGCTTGGGTTCCGTTCTGGCTATGTGGGACGATAGCCAGGCCCGAACCGGTAGGCGGCGACACTCGTGTGATTGCTGCGTGCACCGGCTCCACAGCGTGCCCCCGGATCCTGAGGGTCTTGCGGGCGTCGCCGTTACCGAAGGAGGTTGCGGCTCGGCCGATGCTCATCGGTAGGATTCTGTCGGAAATGGGATAGGAGCGGCTTCTGAACTTCAGTTCGGCCAGCGATTGCGCGCTAGGGCCAATCGGCCGGAGACGGCCTGGTAGGGTGGAGAACCAGAAGCCGATCCAGTCGCAGAACCGGATGGGCAGAGCCCGGATCTTGTGCCAGGCCGAGAACACGATCGAGACAAGTGGGCCAGCGACGGCTAAGACAGCCAATCCGAGCTTGATAGAACTTGGCAACCTAGCGAACCAGTGGGTGCCGTCTACGTTCTGGAGCAGGGGAGCCAATGGATCGGACATCTCCCAGAACGGGTAGAGCCATTTCAGGGTGGCTAGCGATGGCACAAGAAAGACCAGGGCGGCCCATCGCCGCCAGGGCTTCGGGAGGTCATGCAAGCGGCAGATGATCAGCGTCGCCAGCAGAAGCAAACCGAATGACACCCACCACAATGCCGTGTACGCCATCTTCCCCTCATCCTCTCCAACATCGGAGTGGACTGACTCCTGTCAGTCCCAACCTTCCATCCATGCTTGGCGATTCCTGCTAGTCCTGTCGAAGTTCGGTATGCATCTGTGCAGGCTGGCGGTTCATAGCAAATGTGGGGTCGAGACTGGGAGCACAGGGAGGACCTGGGCCACATTGGCAGAAGACCGGTCGAACATTGGAGATGGAGGGAGTGACGCGGTCGTGCTCTGGAGCGACGAGCCATTGTCCGATCCTTTAGCGCTTGGCCCGGAGGCGGACAGACTGGGCAGAGGCGACGAGGCCGCCAGGCTCGCAAGAACGCTATGCACCCGTATGGGCAGCGGCGATAGCTCGTCGTTCGTCCTGGCCATCAACGGGCCGTGGGGCAGCGGCAAGACCACCTTTGGGAGGTACCTGGCCCACCACTTGCGCGACCTCGGCAGCAAGGGATTGCCCGCGGGCAAGAGGCGGAGGGACTTGGCAGTACTGAAGTGCGATCTGTGGCTCGACTCCTCTCGTGGCCGCACATTGAAGGACTTGCTCAGCACGCTGTCGCGTCACGCAGGCTCCGGTGACCTCGACTTGCAGGACCAGTCCAGGGGCTTCTCGGAAGTGCTTCTCACGGCGCTGGTCCGAGCTGAACTCCCGGAGAAGGCCCCGCGCGAGGAAACGGCTGCGGTACTGCTGGACAAGAGGACGGTAGCCGAGACGCTGCGCAACAGCAAGCAACAGCTCGTGCTCTTCCTTGACGATATCGACCGTTTCACGAGGGACGAGTTGCGGACTTTTCTCTGGCTTCTAAAGACGGTGGCTGATCTGCCGCTGGTCTATTTCGTCATAATGTGGGATGGCCCGCTAGTGGGTCGGATGGTTGGTAAGGACTTCCCTGGCCGAGGTGAAGACTACGTGGCGCGGATCGTTGATGCCACGTACGACCTCCGCCGACCAGCTTCTGAGACAATCCTGGCCATTTTCGGCGAATACGTGGGCTGCGCCACGGAGGCAGCTTTCGCTGAGGTCCTCCGGGAAGTCTGGCAGGCGGGTCTCGGACAGCTTCTGGCCACGCTCCGACAGGCCAAGCGCCTGGCTAACGCGGTTCACGTCAGAAGAGAGGCGGGCGGCTGCACGGACATGCGGCTTCTCCTAGCCCTGGAAGGACTGCGCGTGCTTGAGCCGACCGTGTTCGATAGGCTGCGGCGGCGCCGGGAAGCATTCCTTGCTGGCACATGGGACTGGGACCCTGCGGTGAACAGACACGTCGCCAGCGAGAACCGCCAGGCCGTGCGAGAGCTCCTGACGCTGGCCCGGCGAGCCACTTTGACGTATGACGGCCGACGCGAGGCATTGGCTTATCTTTGAGCTTCAGGTAAAGCGCCAGCCGGAGGAGGATGGGCTGTGGGCAACGCGCCTTCGAAGGTTAGGACGGGGTCATTGGAGACTTGCATCCTCAAGGGTCTAGCCTGCGTGGCCTTTTGGTCTAGTCTGTTCTTCATGGCGCAGGGGTCATACGATCATTACTTGGTCTGGATCAAGATCGCCAGCGAGCCCGTGAACGCTGGGATCAGCATCAACAACCAGGGGAAGGGAAGCACACCCTACCTGGGCTACTTCCACGCTGGGAAGGAGTACACGATCAACTTCGTTCCACCGGAGGGGTACGACTTCTTGCCGCAGACACTGACCGTCGACGAGGCACAGAAACACACGACGCAGACCTACTGGCTCAGTACAAAGGACGTGCCGATGGATGTCGTGGTCTCGCCGAGCTGGGCCCAAGTGTCCATTACGGGTGGACCGGTGAGAGGCGAGAAGCCACGCAAGGTGACGCCAGGAATGACGTACATAGTCACGGCCAAGGCGGCAGGCTACCATACCCAAGCGAAGTCCGTGACCGTAGCGCCCTGCAGACCCTGTGAGGTTTCGCTCGAGCTCGTTGCCATCGCCCTTGGGCAGCTTCACGATCCATACCTCCCCTGCAATTGGCTCATGTCCCTGGCGGCGCCTCTGGGCGACAAAGACGTCACCTGTGTTTGGACACTAGGTGGCAAGCCAAAGACATATGGCCCCAGGTTCGAGCGAAGTTTCCGCCTGGAGGACGTGATCTCGCTCAGCCTAACCGTCACGGCGAACGACGGGCCGGAGGACAAGAAGACCACATCGTGCGACATTCACGTATGTGATGGCCTTCGCATTGAAGACAAAGATGATGCTTTTCCACCCTGGCTGGACCTCGAGTCAGTCTCGATGTCCTTTATGCCCAGCTACATCGGTGCCGAGTTTCGCGGTTACGAGATCCAAGCCACGTTCTACCTTCATGGCCAACTCCCTGAAAGACCAGACGGTAATGTCGCGTTCTTTCGCGTTGAGCTGGTCTCGGAGCGCGGGGGACAGACGGTGACCGAGACCGCCACGATGCTGTGGCGCCCAGAGGAGCCAGGGAACATTCAGGAGGAATGCAGCTCATGGTCCACGGCATGGATGGTGAAGGGAGATGTCGGATGGGCCAGCGACTCTCCAGTCGCGAGCTCCAACCCTCCGCAGGTATCGGCGGTCAAGATGTCAATGCTCTGCTCGGACTTGAATCCGGCGAGAATCATCCTCTGGCGCGCCTCCACGGGTGTGGACCCCACGTTCCTGACCACCGTGGACGAGACGTCTGAGGTTGAATGGCTTGCCAACCACTGATCCGTCCCCAGTGGTGTTGCCTCTGATTGCGCACGGGCCGCCGATCATCCATCGGCGGCTCGCCGAGGCGCCAACCGGAGCCGGTATCCGGAGAGCAAAGCGCGGGACGTGCTGGCAGGGGTGGATTCGTCACCTCCCTCCGCTCCCCGCACTACTCCCCCCGTCCGCCCCATACACTATCCCGAGGTGACCTCCCTTGACCCGGGCCTCCGACCTTCGTCTCCGTGACGTGGTCAACCTGTCCGACGGCGTCCGCCTCGGGCTGATCAGCGATTTCGAGCTCGACCTCGAAACCGGGCGGATCCTGTCCTTCGTCGTGCCCGGGCCGGGCAGATTCCTCGGGATCTTCGGTCGGGAGTCGGAGTACGTCGTTCCCTGGGACCGGGTCCGCAAGATCGGCGCCGACGTGATTCTGGTCGACCTGCCGGGGCAGTAGGGTAGCCCCGTCCCCCAGCCCGACCCCCGCATCCGCCCCCGATTCTTGTCTCCTGGGCGTAGACCACAGGATATAGTCCGGGTATAATGGAGAAGCGCCCTACATGTCGTGAGGAACATTTGTTCGTGCTCTATCTGTTCGTGTTCCTTCTTCCCGGGAGGTGGCCCGTATGCGTTGCCCCGCCTGCGGGCGTCCCGACAGCCGGGTTCTCGATTCCCGCCCGGTCCAGGAGCAACGAACCATCCGACGCCGGCGCGAGTGTGAGGCTTGCGGGTCCCGCTTCACCACCTATGAAAGGGTCGAGGAACCCCCGTTGGTTGTGGTCAAGAAGGATCGCCGTCGGGAAGCTTTCGACACCCAGAAGATCATTCGAGGTCTGGTCCGCGCCTGCGAGCGACGGCCCGTGACCATGAACCAAATCCAGGACCTTGCTTCCCAGGTTGAACGGGAGATACGGCGACGCGGACACGACGAAATCCCGTCTCGAACCATTGGGGAACTGGTCATGGATAAGCTCAAGGCCCTCGACGAGGTGGCCTACGTCCGCTTCGCCTCCGTCTACCGGCAGTTCACGGATCTGGAGGAGTTCGGACGCGAGGTGGAGCGCCTTCGTGGCGCCCGGAACCTCTCTGCAGACAATAGCCGCCAGCAGTCGCTCTTCGGGTCGGAGGAGAAAGAGGGTCGGTAATGATGATAAGGCCCCAGTTAACCGAGAACGCCCTGGTGGTCCTCAAGAATCGCTACCTGGGCAAGGACGAAAACGGTAAGGTCGTCGAAGATCCCGCCGCCATGTTTCGCCGAGTGGCCCGCAACCTGGTCCTTATCGACATCCTCTATGATCCGGAGGTCTATGACGCGGCCGGGCGCCGGCCCGACCCTCGAACCGGAGGTGGACCCTCCACCACTCGGCCGGGTAGCCCCTTCTCGCCCTACACGCGTTTCGACCTCTCGACCCTGGCCGCGGCTTACGACGGCTTGGCCAAACGCGGTCACATGCGTCTTTCCTTTGCCGGCGTGATCGAGAGGCTCAAGGCCCGTCGTCCGGAGTCCGAGAAGCTTGAGGGCGAGCTCTACGAGGCCATGGCCCGCCTGGAGCTTCTCTTCAATTCCCCGACCCTGATGAATGCCGGTCGCGAGCTCCAGCAGCTTTCGGCCTGTTTCGTCCTCCCGGTCAACGATTCCCTGGAAGGCATTTTCGATTCCCTGAAGCACACGGCCCTGATCCACCAGTCAGGAGGCGGAACTGGCTTTTCCTTCTCCCGCCTCCGCCCCAAGGACGACATCGTCAAGTCCACCGGCGGCGTGGCCAGCGGCCCGGTCTCCTTCATGCAGGTCTTCGACTCGGCCACCAACGCCATCAAGCAGGGCGGGACCCGCCGCGGCGCCAACATGGGCATCCTCCGCTGCGACCACCCCGACATTCTAGAGTTCATCAACTGCAAGACCAAGAGCGACGCCATCACTAACTTCAACATCTCCGTTGCCCTGACGGATGCCTTTATGGCCGCCGTTGGCGAGGACAGGGAGTACGAGCTCACGAACCCACGTTCCGGGCGGCCCAGCGGCAAGCTCCGCGCCCGTGCGGTCTTCGACCTCGTCGCCAAGCTGGCCTGGGCCAACGGTGAGCCCGGGGTGATCTTCATTGACCGCATCAACGCCAGTAACCCCACCCCCCACATCGGCGCCATCGAGAGCACTAATCCGTGTATCACCGGCGACGCCCTGGTCTCGACCTCCGCCGGGCTCGTCCGCCTGGATCGTCTTGTGGAGACGGCGACCACCGCTCAGGTCGGCGTGGTCACTGACGATAGGGTTACCGCCCTGACCCGGTGGGGAAACGGCACGACGGGAGCGGCGAGCGGGGTGGCGGCCTGTGAAGATGGCGTCACCATCTATCCCCTGGCCGGGGCCTTCGCCAGCGGGGTCAGGCCCGTGGTGCGGGTGACGACTGAGGGCGGCTACACCCTTGAGGTGACGCCGGACCACAAGATCATGACCACGCAAGGCTGGGTGCCGGCGGGCAACCTGAAGCCTCGATACCATTCAGTGCTGCTGCAATCGGGGAGCAGCTTCACCGACAAGGTGGCCTCTGTCACCCCGGCCGGTGAGAGACCTGTCTTCGACCTCCAGGAGCCGGTCACCCACTCATTCATTGCCAACGGTTTTGTCGTCTCGAACTGCGGCGAGCAGCCCCTCTTGCCCTACGAGTCGTGCAATCTGGCCTCCCTCAATCTGGTCCGCATGGTCACGCACGGCAGGCTCGACTACGACCGTCTCGGCTCGGCGGTGGACCTGGCCGTCCACTACCTCGACAACATCATCGACGCCAACCTCTACCCGATGCCCGAAATCGAGGACATGACCAAGGCCAACCGCAAGATTGGGCTCGGGGTGATGGGCTGGGCGGATATTCTTATCCTGCTCGGTGTTCCCTACGACTCCGAGGAGGCCGTTGCCCTGGCCTCCGAGGTCATGGGCTTCATCGACCGGCGCTCGAAGGAAGCTTCGGCGGCTCTGGCCAAGGCGCGCGGTCCCTTCCCGAACTTCGCCGGTTCGGCTCTGGACGGGCCCGACCGGCCCCCGGTCCGCAACGCGACGACCACGACTATCGCTCCCACGGGGAGCATCAGCATCGTTGCCGGGGCGTCGAGCGGCGTTGAACCGCTGTTTTCGCTGGCCTTCACCCGAAAGGGTATTCTCGGCGGCAAGGAACTCGTGGAGACCAACCCCTGCTTCGAGGAGACTGCCCGCCGGGAAGGGTTCTACAGCGAGGAGCTAATGGCCCGGATTGCCGAAGCCGGGACGGTGGCCGGGATGGAGGATGTTCCGGACAGGATCCGTCGCCTCTTCGTTACGGCTCTGGACATCGCTCCCGATTGGCACCTCAAGATGCAGGCCGCCTTCCAGGCCCACACCGATAACGCTGTCTCCAAGACCGTGAACCTGCCTTATGAAGCCACCGTCGATGACATCCGGGACATCTACGAGATGGCCTATGCCTTGGGTTGCAAGGGTGTTACCGTCTACCGCAACGGTAGCCGCCGGGATCAGGTGCTCTATATCGGTAGTAACGGCAGAAGCGACACCGAGGCTTTCAGGCCGGCGGGTGACTCGGCGAGTGACTCGGCGGGTGGCGTGGCCGGCGGCTGGACGGGCGGCGGGGCGGCCAGCGAGGCCGGCGGCTGGACGGGCGGCGGGGCGGCCAGCGAGGCCGACGCTGGTGGTACCTCCGATGCTTTCACCGGTTTGGCTCCTGGCGCTCCCCCCGGCTTGGCCCCTGGCTTGGCACCTTTGGTCTCCGGCAAGTCCGTCGTGGACCGGGGGGCCTGGGGCAAGGTCAAGCCCATTCCACGCCCCGAGGGCCTGAGCGGGGTCACCGTCCGAAAGGCGACGCCTCTCGGCAATCTCTACCTCACTCTCAACACGGCCGACGGCCAGCCGTTTGAGATGTTCGCCCAGTTGGGCAAGGCCGGCAGCGACTTGGCCGCCTTCACTGAGGGCATCGCCCGTCTCATCTCCCTGGCTCTGCGGTGCGGCATCGATCCCCGCGAGGTCGCCGACGAACTGGCCGACATCGGCGGCAACCGGAGTGTCGGTTTCGGGCCCAACCGGGTCAAGTCCGTCCCTGACGCAGTGGCCCGCTTTCTGGACGATTACCTTACCGGTCGGGTTGAGGTTCCACCCTGGGTTGTCCGTCGGGCCGGGCAGATCATGCTGTTTGAGAACGGCGAGGCCGGCCGGGACGGGGTTGAAGACTCCGGCGACGGGGCCACTCCCAATGGAGAGGTCGCCGGCGCCGAAGGGGTCAGGGGTGAGGACCCTCCCGTGGCCGCCGCTGCTGATGGGGTGACCGGTCCCGCCCGGCGAAGCTACGACCTATGTCCGAGTTGCGGTATGCATAGCCTGGCCTACGAGGAAGGCTGTCTCAAGTGCCGGTCGTGCGGGTACAGCGAGTGCTGAGATGCGGCGCCCCGGCCTGCGGGAAGACCGGGCGACGGTGTTGTCGGGAGGAAGCATGACAGGCCAGGGTCTGGGAAGCGCCGGTATCGTGATCGTTGTCGCCGGGTCGGCCATGGTCGGGGCGGTTCACGCCCTCCTGCCCGATCACTGGATACCTTTCGTTCTTCTCAGCCGGGCCCGGCGCTGGGACCTTCGCCGGTCGTTGTGGGCCACCGCGGCCGGCGGGCTGGCCCACCTCGTTTCGACAGCCGCTCTTGGCCTTCTCGTCGCTCTCCTGGGAACCGAGGCCCTGAAGCGCGCCGGTCCGGCGGCCGAGTTCGCCGGGGCCGGCATCCTGGCCGTCTTTGGTCTGCTCCTGTCTATCCGGGGCCTGCGCTCCGCCCGGAGAGGCCGGGGCCATGTCCACGGCCACGCCTCCAATGCCGGCGCCCACGGCCCCGGCCCTACTCCCGACCCTGGCCCCGGCCGACCGGCCTCCTCCGACCGCGGCCATCTTCTCCAAGGGGCGCTCCTGGGCGCGCGGCCGTGCGCCGAGGCCATTCCGGTCTTCTTGGCCGCAGCCGCCTACGGTCTGACCTCGTCCATCCTGGCCATCCTGGCTTGGGTTATCACCACTCTCGGGGTCATGGTCGGCATCGTCTGGCTTTCTCTCCTCGGCCTCAGCACGGTGAAGCTGGACTTCCTGGAGAAGTACGGGGAAGTGGCCGCGGGTCTCCTCATCCTTCTGATGGGTCTGGCCGCGGCTGTTCTGGCCGGATCGCTCTAGGCCACGCTTCCGCCGAGAACCAGCATCGCCTCTTCCGCTTCCTTTCTGATATGCTCTGTTCATCGACCTCTGGATTTATGCAGGTGGCCGGGATTCACGGCGGGGGGGATGGGGCGTGAACGAGAGGCCCTCCGATCTGGACAATCCGTCGCCGGCCTTTTTCCCCCTTCGTCTTCTGGAGGGAGGCCTGACCGTCGTTCGCGTCGCTCCCCTGGAGGAGGCTCTGCCCGGCGTTTTGGCCGCCTTCTCGACCCGTCTGGGCGGGGTGAGCAAGCCACCCTGGGGGGCCATGAACGTCGGTTATCATGTAGGAGATAGCCCCGTTGATGTCACCGAGAACCGGCGGCGGCTCTTCCGGGCCCTCGGCCTCAGGGCGGACACCCTCGTGACCGCGGGCCAGGTCCACAGTGACGTCGTGGCTCTGGTCTCCGCTCCCGGCCATCAGGAGCGAACGGATGGCCTGGCCACCCTGTCGGGCGGGCTTACTCTGGCCGTCTTCTGCGCCGATTGCGTTCCCGTCTGGCTCCTCGATCCCAAGACGCCGGCCGCGGCCGTGGTTCACGCCGGCTGGAAGGGCAGCCTGGCCGGTATCGCCGGCCGCGCGGCCAGGCTGATGATTGAGCGTCTCGGTAGCCGACCGAAGAACCTCTTGGCGGCGATTGGGCCCTCGATAGGTCCCTGCTGCTATGAGGTCGGCCCCGACGTGGCCGGACCGGCCGCCGATCTCTACGGCCCCGATGTCCTTTCGGCGCCCGGCCCGGGCGGGAAGGCGCGCCTTGATCTCTGGGAAATCAATCGCCGGGCTTTGACTCGGGCCGGTCTGGACCCCTGGCGGGTCTATGTCTCGGGTCTGTGCACGTCCTGCCGCGAGGATCTCTTTCATTCCCACCGCCGGGAGGCGCTCCGCTCGGCCGGCTCGGACGGGACGCCGGACCGCGCCGGCCGGATGGTCGCCCTTCTCCGTCTGCCCGAAGGCAAGTAGGTCGCCCACCGCCGGCCTGGGGAGGAAAGCCCTGGGGTCCGAAGAATCAAACCAAGTTAGCCAGACGCCCGGCGACCGACAGACCAGCGAAGGCAGGACTCAAGCGTGCCCCGGTACGAGAGCGGCAAGGTCTACGGAGTCTCCAGACGTTCGCGCGCCGGCGGCAAGCGAGCCTCCGGCGATCACGCCCCGTCGAAAGACGGCCGTAAAGTGCGAGCCGGGCGGCCCATCGGTGATCGCGCTTCCTCCCGACGCCCCGCCTCCTCACGCCGCCGCCGCGCATCCGCGGCCCGCCCACCTCGCCGCTGGCCAAAGGCGATCCTCCTGATTCTGATCGTCGCGGGTCTTTTGGCCGTGGGTGGCTACTCGACCCTCAAGACGCTGGTTCTCTCGCAACTTGTGGGTGTGGTCGTCGCCCGGGACGGCCAGGTTGAAGAACTTGTCGTCGGTCAGGGGTTTGTCATTCGCCACGAACTCGTTCTTCGCTCCCCGGTCACCGGGACCGTGACCCTGACCCTCGCCGAAGGGGCCCGAACGCGCAAGGACGGCGAGGTGGCCAACCTCTCCGACACCGAGGAGAAGGCCGTGGCCGAGACTCGCGTGGCCCAGCTCGAGGCCGACCTGGCCGCCTTCAACGCCAGCAACGCCCAGGAGGAGTCGACCTTGATTCAGACCCTGGCCTCCATCCAGACGGAGGCCGCGACCAAGGCCGAGGTTCTGCGCCTGGCCTGCCTGGGCAGCGACTTCGTGGCCATCGACAAGACCAGTTCCGAACTGGCGACCGCCGGTCTGCGTGGGCGGGAAGCCCGCGCTGGCCTAGAGACGATCCGCAAGGACCGCGCCGCCGTGGAGGCGGCTCTGGCCACCGCCAGGACGGCTCTCCAGCAGTCCGTGTTTCCCATCCTGGCCTCCGAAGCCGGCCTCATTTCCTACTGCCTCGACGGTGCCGAGGAGACCCTAACCCCGGAGAGCATCGGACAGTACGGGACGGAACAGATTCTGAGGGTGGCCAGGGGTGAGGCGTCAACGGTGGACCAATCTCGGGTTCAGGCCGGAGCGCCGCTGGCCAAGATCATCGGGGATACCGAGGCCTATGTTTCGGTCATCGTGACCAACGGCCGAGCCGACGAGCTATCTTCGGTCAAAGACGTTGTTCTTCGCTTTCCGGGCTTCGAGGGACGCCGCGAGACGGCGGCCGAACTCTTCCACGTCGGCCAGCGGGAGCGGAACGGCTACTGCCTGGTTACCTACCGGGCCAAGGAACTCCTGGCGGGGATGATCTCCATCCGCCAAACCGAGGCGACCATCGTCGTCCATGTCTGGACCGGCACGGTCCTGCCCAGGAAGGCGGTCGTTCATCGCGGCGGGCAGGACGGGGTCTTCGTCCTTGATGTCACCGTCTGCCGCTTCCGCCCGGTCGAGGTCTTGGGCGGCGACTCGGACAACATCGTCGTTGACGGCTTGTCAGCGGGAACTCAAGTCATCTCCACCCCCGCGCTGGTCAAAGAGGGTACGCGCATCGGCGCGGTCGAGGGCCTCCGACTTGGGACCCTCGCTGGGCCACTGGGCGGTAAGCATCTGGGCCGTGGGTCGCTGGGTGGTGGGCCGAGTGCCTGACCAAGAGACGATCAGGGCCAACCTGGCCCGGGTGAGGGAGAACATCGCCGGCGCCGCGCGCCGGGCTGGGCGAGACCCGGGAGATGTCTGTCTTGTGGCCGTGACCAAACTCGTTTCCGCGGAACTGGTCGCTCTGGCCGTGCGCGACGGAGTCAGGGACCTCGGCGAGAACCGCGTCCAGGAGGGCGTAGGCAAGCGGCAGGCTCTGGAGACCGCCCACCCCGACTTGGGAGCGCCCGTCCGGTGGCACCTCATCGGCCACCTTCAGACGAACAAGGCCGCCCGCGCGGTCGCGCACTTTGACCTCCTTCACTCCGTCGACAGCCTGCGCGTCGCCGAGGCCATTTCCGCCGCCATCTTGCGGGGTCGGTTGGCGGCCGCAAGCGGTGACCGACCCGCCGCCGCAAGCGCTGACCGGCCCGCGGCAATTCTCGTCCAGGTCAATATGGCCGGCGAGGCGACCAAGTCCGGGGCGCCACCCGCCGCCATAGCCGGCCTCGTGCGCGACATCAGCCGCTTACCGGGTCTGAGCGTTCAAGGCCTGATGACCATAGCCCCTCTGGTGGCGGATGCCGAGGATGTACGGCCGGTCTTCCGGCGGGTGACCGCTCTGGCGCGGGAGATCGACACCCTCGGCCTGCCCGGCGTCGGCATGGAGCTTCTGTCGATGGGCATGAGCCAGGACTACGAGGTGGCTATCAGCGAAGGGGCGAACGTAGTGCGGATCGGAATGGCGGTTTTCGGTCCGCGAGGAGGGTAGGCTATGCCGAAAGAGGTGGGTGCGGTGCCTCCCGTGGTGCTTGTCATCAACATCGCGGTCACGCTCCTCATCTTCGTCCTGGTCCTGCGGATCGTCCTGGCCAATGCCTCCGTCTTGCTCGGACGGGAGCGTCTCCCTGCGCTTCTCGGGACCATTACCGACTACGTTGTCGACGTGACCGAGCCCCTCCTGGCCCCGCTACGGCGGGTCCTGCCCAACGTCGGTCTTACCCTGGACTTCTCGCCCCTGGTGGCCATCATTGTCATTGACCTTCTGGCCCGTCTCCTGACCCTCGTCCTGCTCCGGGTCATGTAGGGGAGGAACCTGTCGCCAGTCGTCGAAGCGGGACACCATGCGCTTTCCATCTCTGGGAGGGCGGAACAGCATGTGTGGTGGGGGGGAGGACGGAGCATGCCGCAATGGGCAGACGTGGTAATATTCGTTATCAAGTGCGTGACCTCGTTGTTCATATTGGCCCTCGTCTTGAGGTTCATTCTGGTCACCATCGCCAATCAAGTTGGGCGAGACAGCCTAGGGTCCTTCGTCGGCGCCATTCATGACTTCGTGACTGGGGTGACCGAACCCCTGGTCGCGCCGCTAAGTCAGCGGTGGCCTGACGTCGGGTTCACCTGGGACTTCTGGTCCCTTGTTGTTCTCGTCATCATCGGCTTCATCGGCGGCACGCTGGTCGGCGTGCTCCGGGTCGTGTTCTGGGTGAACGACCTGCTCAGCGTCTTGTAGAGGGAGGAGCTAGTCTAGTGTCGTCGAAGCGGGATGGCGTGTCTGTTCCTGACCTTGGGAGTGAAGCCATATGACTCTGACGCCTCTGGACATCCACAACAAGGAGTTCAAGGTCGGCTTCCGCGGCTACGTCGAGGGGGAGGTCGACGATTTCCTCGATCAGGTAGTCAAGGAGTTCGAGGCTCTCATCCGCGAGAACGGTGAGCTGAAAGACCGCCTGGACAACCTCGATCAGGCTTTGGAACGCTACCGGACCATCGAAGACTCTCTGAACAAGACCCTCCTCCTCGCCCAGCAGGCGGCCGAAGAAGTGCGTTCGGTGGGGGGGAGGGAGGCCGAACTTATCCGCGAGCGGGCCCTCATGGAGGCCAAGCGGATAGTGGACGAGGCCAAACTCCAGGCCCGGCAAGGCGTTGAGGACTACAGCGAGATGCGGCGCGAGGCCGAGCTTTTCCGCCTCCGCATGAAGACCATGCTCCAGGCCCAGCTTGAGATCTTCATTGAGGCTGAAGCCAAAGAGGAAGAGTCGGGCACCACACCCTTCGCCACGGGGGCCAAGGCGGCGAGCATAACCACCCGTTACGCGGCCGGCGACAGAGAAAGCGATCCCTCCGGGTACGGTCCGGTCCCCCGGGAAGACGCGGCGGCTCTGGACTACAGACGTCCCGCGCCGGAGCCAGACTACAGACGTCCCGCGCCGGAGCCAGACTACAGGCGTCCCGCGCCGGAGCCAGACTACAGGCGTCCCGCGCCGACGCCGGCGGAGACGGGCGAGACCAGCCGACCCAACCTCTGGGGTGAACCGGCCACCTCGGCGCGTTCGCTTCCCACTCGCCGGGCCGGCCAGAGTCCAGTGGGTCAGCGACCCGAGGAAGCCGAGGCCGAGGGCGAGGACGAGAAAGGCTGGTGAAGGGAGAGACCACCGCCGGACAAACCCGCCCCGAGGCGACCTTCAGGGTCAGGGCTCGTCCCGGCGCTTCACGGACGGAGATAGCCGGTTTCCATGACGGAGCGTTGGCGGTGCGGGTGAGCGCCCCGCCGGAGAAGGGCCGGGCTAACCGGGCCCTTCTGGCTTTTCTGGCCGAGAAGTTGGGTCTCGGCCGTTCCGACCTTGAGATCGTGGCCGGATCGGGAAACAGGGACAAGATAGTCAGGGTGTCGGGACTGGGGCCGGAGGAACTTGCCCGGCGTCTGGCGGCCCTGGCGATGAAGACGGAGTCGCCGTAAGGGGTGGCGTAGACCCTTGCCCGAATTGCGAACCATCAAGATAGACGCCGGTGACGCGGCCGCTCTGGCCCGCTACGACGATTACGTCCGCCAAGGTCCGAAGGGGCACATTCTGCAGACCGTGGCCTGGGGCGACCTCAAGGCCCGTACCGGCTGGGCGCCAGTGCGCTACCTGGTCGAGGAGCGCGGGACCGGCGTGCCGCGGGGCGCCATCTCCGTCCTTCTCCGTCGCCTGCCGTTGCCCGGGACCAGACTCTATCTGGGCTACGCGCCGCGCGGCCCGGTGATTGATTACGCCGACGAAGCGGCCATGTCCGAACTCTTTGCCTCCGTGGCCGGCGACCTTAGACGGCGGGGGGCCATCGCCCTGAAGATCGATCCGGACGTTGCGGCCGATCGGATCGACGTGGTGGACCGGCTGGAGCGGCTCGGCCTCCGCCGGATGACCCGGGGTCTCGGCTTCGAGGGCGTCCAGCCCAGGTTTGTCTTCCGCCTCCCGCTCCGCGGCCCGGCTGAGGAAATCATGGCCTCCTTCCAACCCAAGACCCGCTACAATATCCGCTTGGCGCAAAGACGCGGGGTCACGGTTCGAGTCGGGACAACGCGGGAGGACCTCCGGACCTTCTACCGCATTCTTGTCGAGACGGCTCGCCGGGACCGCTTTCTGGTGCGGGCGGAGAGCTACTACCAGGACATGTGGGAGCTCCTGGTGGAGAAGAGGCTGGCCCGGCTCTTCCTGGCCGACCACGAGGGCGAGACTCTGGCCGGGACGATGGCCTTCATCCTCGGGGACAAGGCCTGGTACGTCTATGGCGCCTCCTCCAATGCGCGCCGGGAGGTCATGCCCAACTACCTTCTCCAATGGACGATGATCCGCTGGGCCAAGGACAGCGGCTGTAACCTCTACGACTTCCGGGGGGTCTCCGGCAACCTCGACCCGTCGGACCCCCTTTACGGTCTCTTTCGGTTCAAGAAGGGTTTCGGGGCCGAGTTCACCGAGTTCATCGGCGAGTTCGACCTCGTCCTTTCGTCTTCTTGGTACCACGCTTACGCCTATGGTGAGCCTCTCTACCGGCGGCTACGCGCCCGCCTGCGCGGCGGATTGCCCCGGGCGTCCCGGGCCCCGGAAGACGCCGGCTAGAACCCCGTTTACCGTTGCCGGCCGGAGGGGAGATTACACCCTCGGAGGGGTGGCCTTGGCCGGCACGGACTTTGGGGAGCGTCAGGGCGCCGTTGCTGGTCCGGCCTCGGAGACGTCCGTCCGAACGTTGAGCCATCGGCTGGCCGACTACACCCAACACATCGAGAACCTCAGCATCGCTGAGTACGTCGAGTTGGTCAGAAACCCCCGGCGCATGTTCTTCCTCAGTTTTATCTCCGGAATCGGACGGGGCTTCGGGATCGCCGTGGGCTTCACCGTCCTTGGCGCACTGTCCCTGGTCTTCCTGCGCTACCTCCTCATGCTCAACCTGCCGGGCATCGGCGGTTTCATTGCCGAACTGGTTAGGATCGTGCAGATTCGCCTGAGCGGGCCGTAGGGACCGCTGGGCGACAGGGGCGGCTGCCGGGCAACAGGGACGGCCGCCGGGCAACGGGGGCGGCTGCCGGGCAACAGGAAGGGAGATCGGTCCGTGTCCAGTGAAGGCAAGTTTGGGCGGCTTTTGGCCGAAGAGAAGAGGCGCCTGGAGAAGAGTATCGAGACTCTCGGGGCGGCGGGGCTCGACCGCTCTCTGGGCGATTCCATCAGCGAGAGCGCCGTCTACGACAATCACCCAGCGGACATTGCCACCGAGACCTTCGAGCGCGAGAAAGACTTCGGTCTTCGCGAGGACCAGATGACGACACTGGGCCTGGTGGAGGAGGCCCTGCGGCGCCTGGAGGACGGAACCTACGGCGCCTGCGAGCGCTGCGGTCAGGCCGTTCCCGAGGCTCGCCTGGAGGCCGTCCCCTGGACACCCTTTTGCCTCCGGTGCGAGGCGACCATTGAGCAAGAGGAGGCCCGCGACCGGGGGCGGCCAGCCGAGGAGGGCGTTCGCCCGCCCTTCTCGTCCTTCTCCGGCCTCGGCCCAAGTGGGCAGGTGGAGTACGACGGCGAGGACGCCTGGCAGGCGGTGGCTCGGTACGGCACCTCCAGCAGTGTCGCCCACAATCCGCCGGAGGCATTCGACGAGTCGGGCGCGGGCCAGGACGAGCGCGCGGGCCTGGTCGAGGCCGTGGACGCCATCCCCGACTCATCCCACGATCCGGGGCGCGCGGGCGAACCCGAACATCTGACGGCCGGACGTCCAGGAACGCCGACCGGACGTCCAGGATCGCCGACCGTGGAAGGTGGTGGGAGGAGCCGCCGGACCAGGGAACGAAAGAGACGACCTGGACGGTAGGGAAAGCTCCCGCGGCCCTGGGTGGCGCGAGCGGAGCCAGGGTTGGCAAGACCGGGGGAGGATGGGCTTGGGCAAGAAGTGGGTGGCGCGGTTGGCGCCGGTTTGGTCGGTAGCCCTGGGGTGGGCGGCCATTGATCAGATTGTTAAGGTCTGGGCCTTGGGGGCTCTCTGGGCTGCGGAGCGGGAGATCATTCCCGGGGTGCTCTGGTTCAACCTGGCCCGAAACTCCGGGGCCGCCTTTGGTCTTTTCCCCCGGGGGCAGTTTCTTTTCATCCTAGTCGCTTCGCTCCTCATCGGCGTAGGGATCTGGGCGCCACTTGTTATGGGTGGCCGGCGCTGGAGTGTCGGGCGGATTGGGCTGGGTCTTCTGGTTGGTGGCGGGATCGGCAACCTGATCGACCGGGTCTTCCGAGGCGGTGAGGTTGTCGACTTTATCGACTTTCGCTTCTGGCCCGTCTTCAACGTGGCCGACACGGGCATTGTCGCCGGGACGACCCTGGTCTTCCTCTACCTTATCACTAGTCTCCTCAGACCCGGCGAGGCGAAACCGGAGTGAGAGACGGCGGCGACCCCGAGAGTGGCGGCGAGGAGGCCGTGGTCTGGCAGTCGGAACTGGACTTCGACGTCGAGCCCATCCACGCCGGGCAGCGGCTGGATGTCTTCCTGGCCTCCAGGCGGGATCTGGGCCTCTCCCGCTCCCACGTGCAGAAGCTTATCTCCGAGGGGTTGGCGACCGTCGACGGTGAGACCGTTAAGGCCAGCTACCGGCTTGAAACGGGAGAGAGGGTCCGGGTGACCGTGCCTCTGCCCGAACCCATGGAAGCCGAGCCCGAAGACATTCCTATCGACGTTGTCTACGAGGATGAGCACCTCATCGTGGTCAACAAGCCCAGGGGTCTGGTCGTCCACCCGGCCGCCGGACACCTCCGGGGCACCCTGGTCAACGCCCTCCTGGCCCACTGCGACCATCTCTCCGGCATCGGCGGTGTCTGCCGGCCCGGCATTGTTCACCGCCTTGACCGCGACACGAGTGGGGTGATGGTTGTGGCCAAGAGCGACCTCGCCCACCAATCCTTGTCGGCGCAGATCAAGGCCCGGACGGCGCAGCGTCGCTACCTCGCTCTGGTTCACGGGGACGTCCCGGTCGAGGAGGGCACCATCGAGACGAGGATTGGCCGGGATCCGGAGAATCGCAAGAAGATGGCCGTCTTGCTGGAGGGTGGGCGGGAAGCGGCCACTCACTACCGCGTCCTGGAGCGGTTCGGGGACTTCACCCTCGTGGAGTGCGCTCTCCGGACCGGGCGGACGCACCAAATCCGGGTTCACCTGGCTCACCTTGGCTATCCCGTGGCCGGCGACCCGGTCTACGGCCCGCGACGCCCCCACCGCTTTCGCCGGGAGCTGGCCCGGGCCATGGCCGTGGAGAGCGAGGAACCCTACCCCGAGGCCGTGGCCGCTCTTGCGGGCCAGGCTCTGCACGCCTACCGCCTGGCCTTCCGCCACCCGACAAGCGGCGAAACCATGGAGTTCCTGGCCCCCCTGCCCGCCGACATGGAGCGGGCCGTGGCCGAACTCCGGGAACGGGGACGACTGCGGTAGAAGGTCCGTGAGCCGGGCCGCGGCTCGCCCTACACGATCTCACACCGCCAGGTCTCCTTGGCCCGCAGGGAGAGCCCCACGCTGCAGTACTTCTCTATGGAGAGGGCGGCCGCGCGCTGGAGATGGGGGAGAGCGTCGGGGGCGGCCTTGAGGCGGTAGGTGACCTCGATGTCGGTGAAGTACTTGGGGTGATCGGGCGCCCGTTCGCCGGTCACCTCAATGTCGAGACCGCTGAAGGTGACCCGTTGCTTCTCAAGCAGGCTGATGACGTCAAGGCCCGTGCAGGCCCCGGTGGCCATGAGGAGAAGCTCGGTTGGCTTGGGGCCGCTGCCCGGGGCCGGGTCCGCGCTCGTCCCGGTCTGGCCCGCCCACGGTCCGGCCGCCTGCGGCGTCGTTTCGGCCTCGTTCGGAGTGAAGTTGATGAGAACGGGTGGGCCGGAAGCGCCGAAGCCCACGAACCGATTGCCGCCGTGCCACCGGAGAGTCGCTCTCACTGTCATCTTGGTTTCCTCCTATTGTCTCTGATCAGGCGCCCCGGTGGTTTCCTCCCTCCCGGGCATCCCGCCGTGCGCCCGTGCGCTGTAGTCTTCTCCGAGGCCCCGCCGAATCCCCGCGGAAAGCTCGCCAGGCGAACCGCGCTCCCCGCGGAAAGCGCGCCAGGCGAACCGCGCTCCCCGGAAACGCAGGTTGCGTGTGGTGTGGCGACGGAGCGGGGAACCGGCGGGGCGGCCGGAGGGCTCGGCAGGATTCGCCCCCGGCGCCCTCCAGCGGGCAGGAATTGTCAGCCTCGGCGACAACTCTCCCCCCAGAGAGCCTCGTCATCATTCATTCTCCTGGAAAGGGTGAGCCAACTTGCCGCGAGTCTGCTTCATCGTCAATCCGGCCGCCGGCCATGGCCGGGCCAAGAAGAACTGGGAGAAGCTCGAACCCCTGGCGGCGAGCCTGGGGAGTTACGGCGTGAAGTTCACCGAATACCCGTTGCACGGGACTGAACTGGCCCGGCAGGCGGCGGCTGAGGGCTACGATCGGGTGATCGCCTTTGGCGGCGACGGGACGCTGAACGAGGTGGGCAATGGCCTCATCGGCACGAAGGCCGCCATGGGCGTCGTGCCTACCGGCTCGGCCAACGACTGGATTCGCACCTTCCCGATTCCCACCGACCTGGCCCAAGCGGTGCGGCTGGCCTTCGAGGGCCGCCGCGTACCCGTGGACGCCGGCCTGGCCGAGTCGGGAGATGTGCGCCGCCACTTCTTCAACATGGTCGGAGCGGGTTTCGACGCCGAGATCGCCGGTCGGGTGAACGAGTTGGGTCCCGTGCTCAAGACGATCCCGGGAACCCTCCCGACCCTGATTTGCCTGGTCCTGACTCTGTTCTCGTACAAGAACCCTACGGTGACCCTGACCATCGACGGGGAGACCATGGTCGTGCCTCGCCTTGTTCTCTCGGCCTTCGGCATCTGCCGGTTTCTCGGCGGGGGCATGATGTTGCTACCCTCGGCCATCACCGATGACGGTCTGCTGGAGGTCATGTGGGCTCATGATTTCGGACGTATCGAACTCCTGGGCGTGGTGGGCAAGACCTACAAGGGCAAGCACGTGGGGCATCCGCGCATCCACTTTACCCGCGCCAAGCGGATCACGGTATCCTCGTCCATCCCTCTCTTCTGGCACATGGATGGCGAGGTCGGCGGGCGGTTGCCGCTAAGCGTTGAGATTGTCCCCGGGGCCCTCGACATCATCCTGCCGTAGGCCCGTGGCGCGGGGTCCGCGGCAGGCTGCGTTCGTTTCGGGTTTCCCTAGGTGTTTCCGGTGTTCTGCCCGCCGGGAACCCCGCGCAGGTTCTCGACGAAGGCGCCGAAATTGGCCGGGCCACGCTTGTGGGCGGCCTTCAGCTTCGCCGCCAGGCCGTCGATCTTGGTCTGTTCGCCCATGCTGACGAAGTGGGACAGGGCCAACTGGTAAAGGTGAGCGGCGACCTCCGGCCCTCCGCCCGAGCCGGTCAGTTGTCCCTTGTAGTCGCCCTCGGCCTCGTAGGACTCACCCTCGGCCAGCCAGGCCTTGCGCTCGCTCTCCTCGTCTCCGACGAGCTTGTAGAGCTGCCGCAGGGATTTCAGGGTGGCTCGTTCGAGGTGGTAGTCGTGCGCCTTCACGAACCCCAGGCGGGCCTGCTCCAGACTCCCGCTCACCCGGCGGCGCTGATCCGGCGACAAGGTCTCGGCCAGCCCCATGAGAGCTTCCGCCACGCGCGGGATATAGAGGGCCGTGGACGAGTCGGCCATGTGCTCGATCATGGCCACCGCGGCGTCCCTGGCCTGGGTCAGAAGCTCGGACTTGCGGAACTGCTTGGCCAGGTAGCAGGCTCGCCGGATGGCCCGGAAGGCGTTGTTGCCGTCGCCCCGGCCGGCGAGAAGAGTGGCGGATTCGACATAGGCCGGGACGGCCGCGGCTCCGGCGTCCGTGTCCTTGAACTTGTCCCAGAGAAAGTCGGCGTACCTTGCCCGATGAAGGGCGTTGGTCGTGGTGGCCGTGCGGGCCTTGAGGTACTGCTGGGTGTTGGGTGGCATGGAGTAGAAGTCGGGAAAAGAGGTTCCGTCGGATTTGGTGTAGCGAGGACCAAAGTAACTGCTCGAGCCGAGGGCCTCTGTCTCCCGAAACGCGAACACAAGCCACTCGATCTTGAATCGGGCGGCCTGATCCTGGTCTCCGCTGGCGGCGAACAGGTCCGAAGCCTTCTTGAATGCCTCGCTTCGAGATGACGCCAGGGGATACTCGTCACCAAAGTCGGCCTCGATCTTGCCTACTAGTTCAGCGGCACGGGCAGGCACATCTCTCTCCACCTTCCGGGACTTGCCAAACAAGCGGCCCAGCGTTGTCCGTCTGTGGCACAGTCCAGTAATTGTGTGGAATTCTGCCGCCGGGGGCCGATCTCCTTCCTCGGACCTCATCGCCGTTGTTCATCTTAGCGACGACATCGGGCGGGCGGGAGGGAGGACCCCCCTGCCTGCCAGCGAAGTGACGAGCTTTCCGGGAACCATAGGGCTTCGGCGGAAAGGTTGGTTCATACGGACGGAATCCTAGCGGGTGTCACCGGTCTCACCCTAAAGCACGTCCTGATGTTCATCGTGGGCGGGGCTCTCATCTGGTTGGCCATCGCCAAGGACTACGAGCCCAGTCTGCTGCTGCCCATCGGTTTCGGGGCCATTCTGGCCAACATTCCCTTCTCGGCCGCCGTGGCCCCCGGGGGCTTTCTGGAGCTTCTGAACCGCGTCGGAATCCTGACTGAGCTCTTTCCCATTCTTATCTTCATTGCCATCGGGGCCATGTGCGACTTCGCCCCTCTCCTGCAGAACCCGAGCCTGATGCTTTTCGGCGCCGCGGCTCAGTTTGGGGTCTTCTTTACTCTGGTCGTCGCCACCCTGGCCGGCTTCCCGCTCAAGGAGGCCGCCGCCATCGGGATCATCGGCGCGGCGGACGGGCCCACTTCCATCTACGTGGCCACCCGCTTCGCCCCGCGCCTTCTGGCGCCGATCACGGTCGCCGCCTACTCCTACATGTCTTTGGTCCCCATCATCCAGCCCCTCATTATCCGGAGACTGACCACTCCCAAGGAGCGCCGCATTCGCATGAGTCTGGGGCGGGAGGGTGTCTCGCGCACAACGCTGATCCTCTTCCCCATCGGGGTGACCCTCCTGGCCGGACTGGTCGCGCCAATCAGCGTACCGCTCATCGGCAGTCTGATGTTCGGCAACCTGCTCCGCGAGAGCCGAGCTGTCCCGGCTCTGTCGCAGGCGGCCCAGAAGGAACTGGCCAATCTGGTGACCTTGCTCCTGGGGATCACGATAGGCTCGACCATGCAGGCCGAGACATTCCTGACCCCGACGACTCTGCTGATCATGGGCATGGGTCTCGTCGCCTTCGCCGCGGATACCGCGGGGGGTGTCCTCTTCGGGAAATTCCTGAACCTCTTTCTCAGGCGCAAGATCAACCCCATGATTGGGGCCGCCGGCATTTCGGCTTTCCCGATGTCGGCCAGGGTTATCGCCCGCATGGCCACCAAGGAAGATCCGCAGAACTATCTCCTGATGCATGCCGTGGGGGCCAACGTGGCCGGACAGATCGCCTCCATCATGGCCGGAGGTCTCATTCTGGCTCTGGTGAGATAGGGGGTGGGGGTCATGGACCGGGTCAATACCGAAGTGGTCCTGGCCGGCCTGCGGATTCTGGGCTGGGGCATGGCCGGAATCCTGGTCACGACATCCCTCTTTATGCTCCTTATCTATGTTCTGCGCCGGGCTTTCCCGCCGAAGCCGGAATCGGAGGAACCCAAAGACGCGAGTTGAACCGGAGGACGTCTCTGAAGCCTCCTTAGCTCGGCCGGGGGGGGCGCTCGGGGGGAGGCGTGACGGGTGGGTCTTCTTCGGCGGTTGGTGGAATCCGTTGTGTCCATCGGGATTGGGAACGTGGTCGCCGTCCTTCGCTACACGCGGGAGCGGAAGCGGCTGGAACGTCGCTACCCCCCTCCGGCGCCGTTTCCTTGGCTTTGGCCGCGTCCGGAGGCCGGTTCGACCGCCGGCTCCGCCGGCCCCGGCGGTTTCCGACTCGCCGAGACCTGGGCCGATCCGGGCCAGGTCGCCGAGGTGGTGGCGACCCCGCGCGGGGCGAGGGTTCGCTTCGCGGTCGCCGGGGCCGGTGCCGACGAACCCGCGGCCGGTGCCGGGAAGCCCGGGGCCGAGACCACCCGGAACCGCGGGCCCGCGACCCTGGACCTGTCCTTCCTGGCCCCCGACCTCATCGAGGTCACCTGGCGGGTGCCGCTGACCGGGCTGCCGCTACCGGAGCGGGACTGGCCGGAGGTTGACGTCGAGTTCATTCCAGCGCCGCCGGGGAAGGGGTGGATCCTCCGCACGGCGGCCCTTGAGGTCCATCTGGCCCCAGACGCCCGGCTCGGTTTCTTCGAGCCCGGCGGGCGGCTTTTGCGCGAGGAATGGCCCCCGCTTTTCGCCGGGGAGAACGTCTGCCACCGGGTCCGCCTCGCTTCCGGGGAGAGGCTCCACGGACTGGGGGAGAGGGCGGCCCCCGTAGACCTACGGGGTGGAACCTACCGGATGTGGAACCGCGACCCCGGAGGCGCCTACGGGCCCGGGGCCGACCCGGTCTACCTCTCAATCCCAATCTACCTCAGCCGGACGATGGCCGAAGCGGGTCCTGACGGTATCGGAGCGAGCGAGGCCGGCTACCTGGTCTTCTACGCCAACTCCCACCCGGCCAGTTTCGACCTGGGAAAGGCCGATCCGAGCGTGGCCGAACACCGCTTCGCGGGCGGGGGGCTCCGCTACTACTTCATCCCCGGCTCGGCCGCCCGGGTCCTCGAGCGCTATGCCGACCTCACCGGGAAGCCGGCCTTGCCGCCTCTCTGGGCTTTCGGCTACCACCAGTGCCGCTGGAGCTACTATCCCGAGGCCAGGGTTCGCAAGCTGGCCGCGGACTTCGCCCGCCACGACATCCCGGTCGACTCCATTCACCTCGACATCCACTACATGGACGGCTACCGGGTTTTCACCGTCGACAAGACCCGCTTCCCCGATCTCGCCGGCCTGGCCAAAGACCTGGCCTCCCAGGGCATCCGCCTGGTGACCATCTGCGATCCGGGGGTCAAGAGAGACCCCGGCTACTTTCTCTACCGGGAGGGCCTTGAGGAGGAAGCTTTCTGCACCCTCCCCGACGGCGAGGTGGTTATCGCCCCGGTCTGGCCCGGACCCTGCGCCTTCCCGGACTTCAGCCGCCCGGCAGTGAGGGAGTGGTGGGGAGGGCAGTATGGCCGTCTTCTGGAGGCTGGCGTGGCCGGTTTCTGGCAGGACATGAACGAGCCGGCCACCTTCGTCGCGGCGGGGGAACCAACTCTGCCCCTGGCGAGCCGCCACGCTCTCGGCGACCACCGAGCCGTTCACAACCTCTACGGACTCTTTATGAACCAGGCGGCCCACGAGGGTCTTCGCCGCCTCGACCCAGAGCGTCGCCCGTTCATCGTCTCCCGGTCCGGCTGGGCCGGGCTACAACGCTACGCCTGGACCTGGACGGCCGACGTCAGGAGCGACTGGGCCTGTCTCCGGCAGACCATCGCCACCATCATTGGGTTGGGGCTCTCCGGCATCCCCTTCTCCGGAAGCGACGTGGGCGGGTTCAACGGCGAGGCCACCCCCGAACTCTACATCCGCTGGCTCCAGGCCAGCGCCTTCATGCCCTTCTTCCGCAGCCACACCATGATCGGCACGCCCGATCAGGAGCCCTGGAGCTACGGCGAGCCCTATACCACTATCGCCCGCGACTTCATCCGCCTTCGCTACTCCCTGCTGCCCTACATCTACACCCTGGCCTGGGAGGCGGCGGAGAAGGGTTGGCCGATGGTCCGGCCGCTGTTTTGGAGCGAGGCCGACGACGAGGCCGGCGCCCCGAACCGCGCCCCGGCCCGCGCCCCGGCCCGCCCGGCGACCCACGAATCGCCAGACGACGACACCTTCCTCCTGGGCGATTCGCTCCTCGTGGCCCCGGTAACGGAGGAGGGCGCCACCTTCCGCGAGGTTCCCGTCCCCGCCGGGCTCTGGTATGACTTCTGGACCGATCGGCCTCTGCGTGGACCGGCGAGGGTTCGCCTTGAAGCCCCGCTCGGCCGCATTCCCGTTCTGGTCCGGGCAGGCGCCGTACTCCCCAGGGAGGAGCCGGCGTCGAGCACCGCGACCCGGGGGACGGAGCGCCTCTCCCTCCATCTCTACCCGCCGGAGGTCGGCGCCTCGGGTGCCAGCCACCTGTACACGGACCGAGGGGATGGCTACGGTCCCTGCCGCCTGGATCGCTTCCTGGTGACGCGCCGGCAGGGGGTGGTGGAACTCCGCTGGGTCGAGTCGGAGACGGGCTTCCCGTGGCCGTACCGGCGAACAGAGGTCACCCTCCATGGGGTCCGGGATGCGAGAGGTAGCCGCTCCGTGGCGCCGTCGTCGGTGTGGGTCGGCCCGGTCGAGGACCTCTAGACCATCATCCTCGGTTCATAGGGCGGGTAGCCGCGAAGTTCTGTGTACCTCCCGTAGATGCCCGAGAAGTCGAGCCCCTCGACCACCTCGCTCACGAAGTATGACGGGTGGTTCGCCGGAAGCCAGTCACTCAGGGAGGGTGGAAGCAGCGTGAGCTGCTTGGGGTTGTTTTCTCTGAACTTCTTGGTCTTAGTCATGAAGCCAAGATTCAAGGCCGTGAGTGGAAGTCCTGTACATTAGAGCCATGGCGTCTTGCCACTTGAGCCGCCCGGTTACGCTGCCTGGGCCTGCCTCAGCGAACCCTCGGCGAGACAGGCGATCGCCCAGCGAACCCCAGAAGCTCCCGGCCTACCGCGGTGACAGCTATCGAGCGACGCTTCCCCCGGGCGACAAGGCGCCGGAGTTTCCGGTGCAGCCGCTCTTGGGCCTTCCAGGCCACCGCCTGGACGGACGGGTCTTGGCCCTCGACCCGCCGCCGGATGGCTCCCTTGACCGCCGGCGGATACCGATAGGACCAGGCTGCCTCGACCACGACTCGCCGGAGGTGAGCGTTGCCCGTCTTGGTAATGCCGCCTTGCCACCTCCTGGAGCCACTGGAGTATTCACGTGGCACGAGTCCGGCGTAGGCCATGAGCTGGCGCGGACTTTGGAAGCGGGAGAACTCGCCTACCTCGGCCACCAGAGTGACGGCCGTCACCTCCGCCACCCCGCGGAGAGCCTGGAGGGCCTTAATGACCGGGGCCCGCGTGCTTGCCTCCGCCTGCTCATGGATCACGGCGTCCAGCCGGCGAATGCGCCCCACGATCTCGTCCAAGGCGTGTAGGTACTCCCGAAAGACGGCGTCCGCGGCGCCGCGCTCGAAACGCAGCTTGTCTAGCCACGCGCGGAAGCCGGACGACCAGTTCCGGATACCCGCGGGGGGAACACAGCCGTGCCGGAGCAGGAACTTCGAGAGCCGGTGCCTGGCCCGCAGTTGATCCTCCTTGGCATCCTCC